>FTFY01000898.1_pt1 | contig 51224 bp, 45 predicted proteins | sample 1640561 | NCBI WGS metagenome assembly FTFY01 (sample SAMEA3914789, study PRJEB12502) | metagenome | biome: forest; material: soil | place: Canada | collected 2011-07-03 | depth 0.3 m | reverse complement strand
CCATAGACCCAACTGGTGCGAAGTATCAGATGCGGGATGCCAGCTGCTTCAATTGCCTGCTCGCCGGCCAATTTTGTTTTTCCGTACACATTAATCGGACACGTGGCATCCTCTTCGGTGTACGGCGTGGTCTTGGTGCCGTCGAATACATAATCCGTTGAATAGTGGATCATTGCTGCGCCGAGTTTCCTGGCTTCTTCTGCCATAACTGCCGGCGCCTCTGCGTTAATCCGCATGGCCAGATCAGGTTCGCTTTCAGCTTTGTCGACGGCGGTATAGGCCGCCGGATTGACGATTAACGTGGGCTTGATCTGCCGAATCACATCGCGCACCTGATCCAGGTTGGCGAGATCCATCTGGCTGCGGTCAAGGGCAATAACTTCACCCAGACCTTGCAGACTTCGTTCCAGTTCAAAACCTACCTGGCCGGTTTTTCCCGTAAGGAGTATCTTCACGCGAATACCTCCGCATCAGCCAATAGCTTGCCGATTTGATCTTTTCCCGAAAGCAAAGGCGTGCCTTGAATCGGCCAGTCGATGGCAATGGCGGGATCATTCCAGAGGATACTGCGCTCAAATTCCGGCGCCCAATAATCCGTAGTTTTGTAGAGAAATTCCGCGGACTCGCTGGTAACAACAAAGCCGTGTGCGAAGCCCTCTGGAATCCACAACTGCCGCTTATTTTCGGCCGATAGCGTTACACCGACCCAATGGCCGAAAGTAGGTGAACTTTTACGCACGTCGACAGCGACATCGAACACTTCTCCTGCTACCACACGCACCAGCTTGCCTTGCGGCTGACGAATTTGATAGTGCAATCCGCGCAAAACGTTTTTGGCGGATTTGGAATGATTGTCCTGGACAAAACTAGTGCTGATACCTGTCAATTCATTGAAACGGCGCTCATTGAAACTTTCATAGAAGAAACCCCGATCGTCACCGAAAACCTTCGGTTCGAAAATCAATACTTCTGGAATATTCGTGGTTTGTACTTGCATGGTTAATACACCTTATCTTTCAGTAAGCCCAACAGATATTGGCCATATCCATTCTTCTTCAGCAATTGCGCCAATTGCTCCAGTTGCGCAGCATCGATGTATCCCTTGCGGTAGGCAATCTCTTCTGGACAGGCCACTTTCAGGCCTTGACGATTCTCAATGGTGGCAATGAACTGCCCCGCTTCCAGTAATGATTCGTGAGTGCCGGTATCCAGCCAAGCCATGCCTCGCCCCATCAACTCGACATTCAAGCGATGCTGTTCCAGGTAGACGCGATTGACATCGGTAATCTCGAGCTCGCCTCGCGGTGATGGCTTGATGCCGGCCGCGATATCGCATACGTCGCCGTCATAGAAATAAAGTCCGGTTACCGCGTAGTGGGATTTCGGCTGCGCCGGCTTTTCTTCAATACTTACCGCTCGCCGCTGGTCGTCAAACTCGACCACGCCATAGCGTTCCGGATCATGGACATGATAGGCAAATACGGTAGAGCCTTCAGTGCGCGCAGATGCGGCACGTAACTGGCTCTCGAAATCGTGGCCATAATAGATGTTGTCGCCCAAAATCAAGGCAGAGGGTGAGTCGCCAATGAATTCGCGGCCGATAATGAACGCCTGGGCCAGGCCATCCGGGGTTGGCTGAACGGCGTAACTTAGTTCTATCCCCCATTGCCGCCCGTCGCCCAGCAATTCTTTGAAGCGCGGAGTGTCCTGCGGCGTCGAAATGATCAGGATTTCCCGTATGCCGGCCAACATCAGTGTGGTCAGCGGATAGTAGATCATCGGCTTGTCGTACACTGGCAGCAGTTGTTTTGAAACCGCCATGGTGACAGGGTACAGTCGAGTACCGGATCCACCCGCCAAGATAATTCCCTTGCGGCTTTGCAATGTAGGCGCTGTCATTACTTGACCTCCACCGAATTTTGACGCTGCTCGTAGTTTTTCTCTACCCATTTCAAATAATCGCCGGACTGGACATTCTTTACCCAGTCCTGATTGGCCAGATACCACTGTACTGTCTTGCGAATGCCGGTATCGAAAGTTTCTACCGGTTTCCAGCCCAACTCACGTTCGATCTTGCGAGCATCAATGGCGTAGCGGCGGTCATGGCCGGGGCGATCGGTGACGTAGGTAATTTGTTCGCGATAACTGCCGGCCGATTTTGGATCCAGTTCATCGAGAATGTCGCACAAGGTATGTACCACATCCAGATTGGCTTTCTCATTCCAGCCGCCAACGTTATAGACCTCACCAGGCTTGCCGGCTTCCAGCACGCGACGAATCGCGGTGCAATGATCACTCACGTAGAGCCAATCGCGCACTTGCTGTCCGTCGCCGTATATCGGCAAAGGCTTGCCAGCGCGAGCATTGGTGATGATCAGAGGGATCAGTTTTTCCGGGAAGTGGTACGAACCGTAGTTATTAGAGCAATTGGTGGTCAGCGTCGGCAGACCGTAAGTATGATGGTAGGAGCGAACCAGGTGATCCGAGGCTGCTTTCGATGCCGAATACGGACTGTTAGGTGCGTACTGAGTGCTTTCGGTGAACGGTGCGTCAGCGGGGCCTAACGTGCCGTAGACTTCGTCGGTTGATACGTGCAGAAAACGGAAGGCTGCTTTTTCCGCGTCTGGCAGGGCACTCCAGTAGGAGCGGGCAGCTTCCAGCAGTCCGAAAGTGCCGTTGACATTGGTTTCCACAAAAGCCGCTGGCCCGTGTATGGAGCGATCGACATGACTTTCTGCAGCAAAATGGACAATCGCACGCGGCTTGTATTGCATCAGGAGAGCGGTAACTTGTGCGGTGTCGCCGATATCGCCCTGCACAAAGATATGACGCGGATCCTGGCGAAGGCTCGCCAGATTATTCATGTTCCCAGCGTAAGTCAGCTTATCGAAATTAATCACCGGTTCGTCATTTTGCGACAACCAGTCGAGTACGAAATTGGAACCAATAAAACCAGCTCCGCCAGTAATGAAAATCATGTATATATCCTAAAAATAGGTTTTCGAAGGTTACGCACCACTCGCACTAAACGTTGCGCATTTTTTCGAAGTCACCAAATTCGCGCGTAACCTTGGATTATCCACTATTGGCGGCCAATATAAGTTACCTAAATAGCATTTAGCCATCTTTAACCAGGTACATATTGGTAAGCTATGTAACATTTTGTTGCGAAACAACAACCTGACAACAAGTGCCGCCTGGTTAGCTTCTGACAAATCTAAATAAAGGAAGTGCCGCAGCCAGCGTCCTCAAGCCTGATATTAATTTGTGCACTTACCTAAATTACAAAACCTCGCTAGCGACTCTAGAACCATACTCCCGATCTACAATAACGAACCTCAATTGTTGCAATTGCTACAAAATATGACATCCATCAGCTCCACGTTATTTGCCATCGGCGACTTGCAAGGCTGCCACCAAAGCCTGCTGGATCTGCTAAAACGCATCGATGCAACCACCCCCGACGCCCGTCTGATCTTCGTCGGCGACCTGGTCAACCGCGGCCCGCAGTCACTGGCAACGCTCAGGTTGATCCGCTCACTCGGCGATCGCGCACAAGCCCTGCTCGGCAATCACGATCTACATTTGCTGGCTGCAGCACATGGCATCCGCAAACTCCATCGCAGCGACACCCTGGATGAAATTCTCAACGCCCCCGATCGCGAAGAGTTACTCGACTGGCTAAGGCAGCGCCCGCTGGCACTGCTGGAAAATGGCCATTTATTTGTACACGCCGGCACGCTGCCGCAATGGTCCGCGGATAAAACGGTGTCGTTGTCGCAAGAAGTTGAAAGCGTGCTGCGCGGTCCGCGTTGGGTAGAGTTTTTGCGTGAAATGTATGGCAACCAGCCAGCGCGCTGGGACGATACGCTGCAGGGCAATGACCGCTTACGCTGTATCGTGAACGCCCTGACCCGCCTGCGCTTTTGTACCGAAGACGGCACCATGGAATTGGCTGCCAAGGAAAGCACTGGCACATCCATGCCAGGCTATTTGCCGTGGTTCGACCTGCCGCTGCGGCAGACCCAGGATGTCACCGTGGTGTACGGGCATTGGTCAACCCTGGGATTGGTGCTCAGGCCGAATCTGATCGGCCTGGATACCGGTTGTGTATGGGGCGGAAAGCTGAGTGCGATACGGCTGGCCGATCGCATGCTGCTTCAGGTCAGTTGTCCGCAGGCGCAGCGGCCGGGATAAAATTTCAAGTCTCGACCCCGTCTAGGCGACCCCAGCTAGGCGCCCCCCTCTTTTTCCGTCACGCCCAATGCCTCTGCAATCGAGGTACGTGCGATGACTGCCAGGTCGCGGCGGTGCAATCCGGTCGTGTCGATAGGCGCCAATTGAATCAGCTCGGCTCGCATGGGAGGCGCTTTCAAAATCGCCAGCATGCTTTGGGCAAATGTCATGTCACCGATGAAGTCCGCGGCAGGATGCAGCGCTCCGTGCTGATCCAGATAACGCAAGGCGTAAGGCTGGACCGGTACTTTCGCATCGAGCGCGGCCTCGAACAGATTGGCGTGGAAAGGCAGGATCGAACCCTGCGCCGCCGTGGTTCCTTCGGGAAAGAAGGCGACCCTGGCGCCAGCTTCAATACTTGTCACCAGGCCCTGGAAAATGCGCCGTACATCGCGCTGCTTGCCGCGCGCGATAAAAATCGTGCCGCCTTTTTCACACAACCAGCCGAGCAATGGCCAGTCGCGGATATCCGATTTGCCCACGAACTGGCAAGTCTGGATCGAGTTGATGACAAAGATATCCAACCACGACACGTGATTAGCAACGATCAGGGCGCGCGCTGCCGCTGTATTGTTTTGCGGATTGCGTAGCGTGACCTGGACTCGGCAGATTGCCAGCAGCTCAACCGACCAACGCCGTATGCGCAACTGCCGCCCCGCCGTATCGATCAGCGGGAACACGACCGCGCAAGTCCACAGGCCGGCAACCAGATGCATCAGCACCCGTATCAAACGCAAGCCGCTCATACGCGTTCGAATGCTATATGACCGGCCACAATCGTGGTCTTCACCCTTCCGCTCAGTTCATACCCGAGAAACGGTGTGTGCTTGCCTTGGCTAGCCAACTCTTTGGCTTCCACTTTCCAGCGCACGGCCGGATCGAAAATGCAGATATCGGCGATGCTGCCAACTTTCAGCTGTCCGGCCGGCAAGCCAGCTACACGTGCTGCATCAGTGGTGATCTTTGCCACTGCCCGGCTGAGTCCTTGCTGCGCCGGAGACACACATTCCTCAGCCCACTTCAAGGCTAGCGACAGCAGCAGTTCAAGACCGGTGGCGCCGGGCGTTGCTTCGCCGAACGGCAGTAATTTTTCATCGTCGTCGACCGGTGTATGGTCTGAACAGATTGCATCGATGGTGCCATCCAGCAGTGCTTGCCGAATCGCATCGCGATCGCGTTGCGAACGGAACGGCGGCGTCATTCTTGCATTCGAATCGAAGAACCCGATATCGACATCTGTCATGTGGATGTGATGGGCGCCGACGTCGCAGCTGATCGGCAAGCCTTCTTTCTTGGCGTTCCTGATCAACTCCAGACCCGGTGCCGAAGAAATCCGGCATAGATGCACACGGGCGCCGGTCGCGCGCACCAGTTCAAAAATGGTATGCAGGCGAATCGTTTCTGCCATGGTCGGTACACCCGACAACCCGAGTCGCGAAGCAACCGCGCCGCTATGCGCAATCCCGCCAAGCCCCAGGTAAGGATCTTGCGGACGCAGCCAGACGGTGTAGTCAAAGGTTCGCGCGTATTGCAAGGCGCGCAGCAGCACGGTGGTGTCCAGAATCGGCTCTTCGGCCTGTGCGAAACCGATACAGCCGGCATCGGTCAGCTCTGCCATTTCAGTCAGCTCCTTGCCCTTGAGTCCGACTGTCAGCGCCCCCAGCGGATAGACGTGCGCCTGGTTCAAACTTTTGGCGCGATGCTTCAGCATTTCCACCAGGCCCGGCTCATCCAGCACCGGATCGGTGTCCGGCGGGCATACCAAGCTGGTGACGCCGCCTTGCATGGCGGCCTGCATTTCCGATTCCAGCGTAGCCTTGTATTCGTAGCCGGGTTCACGCAGACGCGCACTCAGGTCGACCAGACCCGGCGTCACCACCAAACCGTTGGCGTCAATCGTTTTGTTGGCGGAAAAATCGGCGGGGGCTGTGCCAACACCGACGATCTTGCCTGCGGCAATGAACAGATCCTGTTGGGCGTCGATATTGTTTTCGGGGTCGATCAGACGGCCGTTTTTGATGTGAAGTTTCATCTGTAAATGTTATGGCGATTCATTAAATAATTATCTGGATTAAGGCTGCAACTCGGTGTCGACTCAGTTATCAGCGCCGCATCAATTCCCGGCCAGAATGCTCATTACCGCCATCCGCACCGCGATGCCGAATGTCACCTGCGGCAAGATCACCGCCTGTGCACCGTCGGCAACGGCGGAATCGATTTCAACGCCGCGGTTCATCGGCCCCGGATGCATCACAATCGCATCCGGTTTGGCCAGCGCCAGGCGCTCCGGTGTCAAACCATAACTCTTGAAAAACTCTTGCGCGGATGGCAGCAACGCCCCGCTCATGCGCTCATTCTGCAAGCGCAACATGATGATCACGTCGACGCCCTTCAAACCTTCGTTCATATCGGTGAACACGCGTACGCCCATTTGCTCCAGACCGCTAGGCAGCAAAGTGCGCGGCCCGATGGCCCGCACTTCCGGCACGCCCAAGGTGGTCAATCCGTGGATGTCCGAGCGCGCCACCCGGCTATGCAGGATGTCGCCGACAATCGCTACAGTCAGATTGCTGAAATCCTTTTTGTAATGCCGGATCGTGTACATGTCCAGCAAGCCCTGGGTCGGATGCGCGTGACGGCCGTCGCCGGCATTCACCACGTGGACATGGTGTTGTTTAGTATCGGTGAGGTGCTTGGCGATCAGGTACGGCGCGCCGGACTGGGCGTGGCGCACCACGAACATGTCGGCATGCATCGCCGACAGATTGTCGATCGTATCCAGCAGCGACTCGCCCTTGCTGGCGCTGGAGGCGGAAATATTCAGGTTGATGACGTCGGCCGACAAGCGCTTCGAGGCGATCTCGAAAGTAGTGCGGGTGCGGGTCGAATTTTCGAAAAACAGGTTGAATACGCTTTTGCCGCGCATCAGCGGGACTTTTTTTACATCGCGGTCGCTAACGCCGACAAATGACGATGCTGTATCCAGGATATGAGTCACTACCGAAGTCGGCAATCCTTCTATGGTCAACAGATGTTGCAGTTCGCCGTTTTTATTCAGTTGGGGATTAAGCATTAGAGTGCACCATCAGGGAAAAGCTGCCGTCGTCGGCGCGTTGAAGTTGTAGGGATTGGCCCGGTTGCAGAGTGACCGCGTCGGCGACAAAATCGGCTGCCACCGGCAGGTCTCGCTCACCGCGGTCGATCAGCGCCGCCAGCATGATTTTTGCAGGACGGCCGTAGTCAAACAATTCGTTGATCGCAGCGCGCGTGGTGCGCCCGGTGTACAGCACGTCGTCCACCAGCAGGATCGTGGCGCCGTTGACATCGAACGGGAGCTGGGTCGGCTTGATATCGCTGCGCAAGCCTTTTTCGGAAAAGTCGTCGCGATAGAACGATACGTCGATAAAGCCAAGGCGCTCGCCCGGATTCAATTGCAAGGCCGCGACAAGACGTTCGGCGATCCATGCGCCGCCTGAGTAAATACCGACTATGGCAACATTGTCGACCTGCGCCAACGCCGCTTTAACTTTCGCCTCAAGCACCTGATACAGTGCTTCGGCATCGAATTGGGGAGTGTTTGTAGTCATTGCATCTTCATCGCAAAATCAGAACAAAATCATTCAGATAAGTTACCCAAATAAGTTACTCAAATAAGTCATCAAAATACTGTTGCAGGATAATGGCTGCAGCCTGGTCGTCGATTACTTCTCCGCGCTGCTGCCTGATCACCGCAGAGGAGTAGCGTTCATCTACCAGCACCGTGGCAACATCATAGCGGCCATGCAGCTGGTTAGCGAAGCGCTGGCAGCGGACAGTCATTTCATGGGTTGCGCCATCAGGATGCAGGGGCAAGCCTACTACGCACAGGACCGGCTGCCATTCCTTGATCAGTGCCGCGATTTCAGCAAACTTGCCGTCGTTGGTAGCCGCACTGATTACCTGCAACGGCTGCGCCTGTTTCAATACTGTGTTGCCAACGGCTACTCCGATACGCTTCAAGCCGAAATCGAAACCCAGCACCGTGCCGGCCAAACCACTCATGCCAGGCTCCCGGGCAGGTCATTTCGCCAATCCGGCAACTCACGCACGACCGGATTCCGCAGTCAGCATATAGGGTGAAATGCCCAGCAGATTGACTGCTGCGGCAAAACGTTCGGCAATCGGCAATTCAAAAATGATGGCGGGATCGGCAGCCACGGTCAGCCAGCCGTTACGGACAATTTCACTTTCCAGCTGGCCGGCGCTCCAGCCGGAACATCCCAGGCTGACCAGGATCCGCTGCGGCCCGTTGCCATGAGCGACTTCCTCCAGCACATCCTTGGAGGTGGTCATGGCAATCTGATCAGTCACGGTCAGTGTCGATGAATACTGTTTGACCGGTGTATGCAGTACAAAACCGCGCTCGACCTGGACCGGACCGCCAAACATCACTGGCCGTTCGGCCATCGGATCGTCAAAATCCAACCCGCCCGCCTCGGGACTGATCTCAAGCTTCAGATCGATACGGTCGAACAACACTTGCATGGTCATATCGGTCGGTTTGTTGATCACCACGCCGAGTGCACCGTTGGCATTATGTTCACACAAATAGACCACGGTCCCGCCGAAAACGGGATCCAGCATGGAGGGCATTGCAATAAGGAAATGATTTGTCAGATTCAGGGACGGCGAATCCGCATCCGCACCGCTCTTGCGCGAGGGAGAATCTTCCGGAGTTGTATCGAGCTTAGCCATAGGACGCATTTTATCAGTTTTAACTACGCTCAAGCCGCTTTGAATAGTGCTGCTTGTCGGGTAAAGTCGTCGCAAGCCCGCTTCGGCGTTACCTCTCCGTCATTCATTTTTTTGTTTCACCACTACCGTCATGCCGCAATTTGAAAAATCTTTGGTCTGGTTTCGCCGTGATTTGCGCGTATTCGACCATGCGGCTCTGCATCATGCGTTAACCGGCAGCACGGCCGTATTCTGCGTATTCGTGTTCGATACCGAGATTCTACAACCCTTGCTTGACGCTGGCCTGAGCGCCGATCGCCGTCTTGAATTCATCCACGGCAGCGTTATCGAGCTCGATTTGGAACTGCGTAAGCTGGGCGGCGGGCTGATTGTGCGCTACGGCGCTGCCCGCGACGTTATCCCCGCACTGGCACAGCAACTTGGCATCAATGCGGTGTTCAGTAATCACGATTACGAACCACAAGCAAGACAACGCGATGCCGATATAGCCAAAATGCTGGCAACCGACGGCCGCGACTGGCGCAGTTACAAGGATCAGGTGGTTTTTGAATGCGACGAAGTACTGACGATGGCGGGTCAGCCGTTTTCTGTTTTTACACCCTACAAGAATGCCTGGCTAAAAAAACTGGCCACAGCGGACGGCTCCTTTTTTCTGAAACCCTATCCGATTGAGAAATATGCAGCCCGATTGGCATCGCCACCTGCATCGCCCGTAGACAACATACCGAACCTGGCTACACTGGGCTTTAAGCACACCAATCTGCAAACCCTGAAGATCCATCCCGGCATGTCGGGCGCCGATCGTTTGCTGGAGGATTTCATGGTGCGTATCGGGCAATACGACCGAAGCCGGGATTTCCCTGCGGTCAAAGGACCATCGTATCTCTCCGTACACCTGCGCTTTGGCACCATCTCGATCCGCACGCTGGCACGCATGGCTTATCAAGCCCTGCATCAGGGCGCTGCCGCCAGCGGCGCCGCGGTTTGGCTATCCGAACTGATCTGGCGCGATTTCTATTTCATGATCCTGTATCACCATCCGCACGTAGTGCAAGCTGCTTTCAGGCCAGACTATGACGCTATCAACTGGGAGAACGGCGAGCACGCGCTCGCGCTGTTCCAGGCATGGTGCGACGGCCGTACCGGCTACCCGCTGGTCGATGCCGCCATGCTGCAACTCAATCAGAGCGGCTATATGCACAATCGCCTGCGCATGATGGTTGCGTCTTTTTTAATCAAAGATCTCGGTATCGACTGGCGTTGGGGCGAACGTTATTTCGCCGAGCGATTGAACGATTTTGATCTTGCCGCCAACAATGGAGGCTGGCAATGGGCTGCATCGTCGGGCTGCGATGCGCAACCCTATTTCCGCATCTTCAATCCGATCACACAATCCGAGAAATTCGATGCCGACGGCAAATTCATACGCCGCTATCTGCCCCAGTTGTCCGCTCTCGGCAATAAGCACATCCACGCACCGTGGCTGGCGCCTGCGCAGGAATTACAAAAGGCCGGAATCAGTTTGGGGGGAAATTATCCGCTACCGCTGGTGCAACACGATGAAGCGAGAAAGGCAACTTTGCAGCGTTACGCGGTGGTAAAAAAACGGCTACGGAGTGAGGGAGATTAAGGGAGATTTGCAGGCGTGTGCGGAAGACGTATCTTTCGCACACGCGCACAAGTTGTTATTGCAGGGTACTAGCTTCTTTACTGATGTATGACTTGATGGTGCTGATCAATTCATCTTCCTGATACGGCTTGCCCAGATACTCGTTGACGCCCAGTTCCATCGCATAGCTGCGGTGTTTAGCAGCAGTACGTGAAGTAATCATGATGATAGGGATATGACGGGTGCGTTCGTCGTTACGGATATTGCGGCTCAAATCGAAACCATCCATACGCGGCATTTCAATATCCACCAGCATCACGTCAGGTGTAATCGCTTGCAGTTGTTCCAGCGCGTCGACACCGTCTTTGGCCAAAACCACCTGGTAACCTTCACGCGACAGCAAACGCTGAGTCACCCGGCGCACGGTCAGAGAATCGTCGACGACCATCACCACACTCTGGCTGCGCAAACCCTGTACTGCCTGGACTGGATGAGCTGTCTGCGGCAAGCCATGCTCGACGCTGCTGCCCATTTCCGCCACGGCGCCCATTACGTCATGGGTAGCCAGATCCGACTGCCGCGGCGCCCGCAGTTCATGCGATGCGTTTTGCAGCTGCCGCTGCGCCAGCGGCACCGGATTCAAGATCAGCACGATATCGCCCGAGCCGAGCACGGTAGCACCGGCAATCCCGATCATGCGCGACAGTTGCGGGCCGATATTCTTGACCACGACTTCTCGGTTACCGATGATTTCATCCACATGCAGCGCGACCCGGTCATTACCGCTGCGCAAAATGATGACAGGTGAATACTGCTGCGCCACCGGCACCATCTCGGCATCGCCCAGCAAGGTCGACAAATATTGGAGCGGCACCTTATGCCCTTGCCAGATCAGCGAGCCATCGTTGTACGCCGCGGCTAGCGCCTTCGACTTCAATTGCTGCACCTGTTCGACCAGCGCCGACGGCACCGCATAAGTGTTGCCGCCGGTGGTCAACAGAACCACCTGGGTAACCGCCAGTGTCAATGGCAAGTGAATCGTGAAATGCGTTCCCTGGCCAGCATCGCTGCTGACAGCAACGCGACCACCGAGAGAAGCCGCTTCCGAGCGCACCACATCCATGCCGACACCGCGGCCAGCCAGTTCCGTGACGTCCGCCGCGGTCGAAAATCCAGGGCGGAAAATCAGGTCGGTGGTCTCGAGGTCGGTGATCTGCTGATCGTTTTCCAGCAAGCCAATCGTGCGCGCCTTGTCGCGAATCCGCTGCAGATTCAAACCCTGGCCGTCATCCGACAACTGAATCAGAATTTCATTGCCGTCCTGACGGATTTCGAGCTTCAACTCACCGGTTTCGCTCTTGCCGGCTGCGCGTCGCGCTTCACGAGATTCAATCCCGTGAACGATCGCATTACGCAGCAAATGCTCGAACGGGCCGATCATTTTTTCCAGAACGCTGCGATCGATTTCAACGTTGCTGCCCCGGATATCCAGGTTGACCCGCTTGTCCAGTTCTTTGGCGACCTGGCGCGTCAATCGATACAAGCGCTCGCCGATACTCGCAAACTGCACCATACGCACATGCATCAGATCCTGTTGCAGGTCACGTGTCAGGCGACGTTGCGTCAGCAAGTCGGTGTTGGCGCCATCTACCGTGACGGTCAGATTCTTTTGCAGCGAGGCGACGTCATTGACGCTCTCCGCCATCATCCGCGTCAGTTCCTGCAAACGGGTAAAACGGTCAAATTCAAGCGGATCGAATTCGCGCTCGCCGGCCAGCGTCATGCGTGAACTGATCTGCGCTTCCGCCTGGATTTCGATTTCCCGCAACTGGCTGCGCAAGCGGTCAACGTTTTCAGTCAGTTCCGACAGAGACATCTGCAAGGTACCGATACCCGATTCAAGCCGCGAACGTGTAATCGACACTTCACCGGCCTGATTCACCAACCGGTCCAGCACGTCGGCATTGACACGCACCTGCGACACCAGACCGGTGGCGCTGACGCCAGGGCTAACTACTGCAGCCACCGGCGCCACACCGGGAGCCAGCGACGGCGTTACGCTCGGCAAATTGACAGCCGCATGCGCTTCTGGCGTCGCGCCAGACTCAACTGAAGCAACTGGTGCAGCTGGCACCGGCTGCTGCGCTTGCGGATTGCGCAGATTCTCGAACATCTGCGCGCCGCGGTCATAGTGACTCAACAATTCATCGATGGTCTGGCGAGAAGATGCACCCGCCTGCAGGATCACCTCGATATGGCTTTCCATCTCGTGCATATGCTGGCCCAGCACCATCGCGCCAGCCATGCGGGCACTGCCCTTGATGGTGTGCAGATGACGCAGGATTGCTTGCGACGGTTTGACGTCCGACGGGTTCTGCTGCCAGCTGCGCAAGGCGCTGCCGATTTGCGGCAGCATGTCGCTACCCTCTTCCAGAAACACTGGCAACAAGTCCGGATCCAGCTCATCCCTGACCACTAGTGCAGGATCGATCTCTTCAGCTGCTGCATCGAACAAATGGGGCACTGCCGCAGCAGGATGGTGCGGCGTAACTGACAACACCGGCGCGATCGATATCGGTTGTGCGGGTTGTACTTCGTCATTCCCGACCGGAGCATTCGTATTTTCCGCGATAGCCGTGAGTGATTCGAAATGGCTCTCAGCTACCGGCTCGAACTCAGGTGCTGCATTTACTTGCGGCGCCTCCGCCACATCGATATGCGCGGGGGTCTCAGCGGCAGGCTCTTGCAGCGTCTCTGCTTCGACGCCACGCGATTCCTGGCCTTGCCACAAACTGTCCAGGCTGCTAACCAGGGCCGGTTCGTAATACGGCATATCGCCTTGCGTGAATTGCTGCAACATCCATTTGACGCGCTCAACGCTGAGCTGGAGGGTGTCGTAATCGGATCCGTGCAGGCTGCCTGGCTGCAGCGCCATCCGTTGCAATGCCATCTCCAGCGCATGCGCCATTTCCTGCAACGGCTTGAAACCCACCGTGGCAGAACTACCGGCCAGCGAATGTGCTGCATGTACCGATTGGGTCAACACCGGCCGCTCCGGCTCATGCCGCCATTCGGCAAAATCGTGCGACAAATGGCGTACCAGCTGGTCGGTCTCGGCCAGATAAATGTTGTAGAGCGGCAGACTGATAGTCAGATCGCCAATTTGCTTGGTGCTGTCGTCGTGGCGAATTTCCTGCATGCCTGGAAAAGCGATTACCTCGGCGCTGACCGGCTCGACCTGATGTTCTGGCGTTGCCTCGATAACCGCAGGCTCCGCAATTTCTGCAACGTGATCTTCAGGCAGAATCTCCGGCAATGGGGTCTGCTCAAGGTCAACTGAATCTGTAGCATGCGCGGCGCTGAAGAAGGCCAGATCGTCGTCGGTCAGCTGGATTTCTTCGGCTTGGAGCGGCACATCCGGCAAATCACCGAACTCATGCAATTCCTCTGGTGCGGCCAAAACAGTCAAAACCGGAGCATGCGCAGTGTCCGCAAACGGGCCGCCTTCGCGGACTCTTGCAGCGGCTTCAGCCAATGCATCCGGCGTCTGTTGCGACTGCCCGTGCTGCTGAATCTCTTTTACCCAGCCATCCAGCTGCGTCACCGCGTGGTCCAGCAAGGCATTCAGATCGTCGCTTACTGCGCGCGATTCGGACAACCACAAATTCAGTACCTGTTCAATGCTCCAGGCGGCTTCGCCGAAAGCGTTCAGGCCGATCATGCGGCCACTACCCTTCAGGGTATGAAAAGCACGGCGTAATACGGTTAAAGGCTCTTGCTTATGGGGCGCGTCGTGCAGCAGCGGCAAGGTGTTCCTGGCATTCGTCAGGACCTCGTCCGCTTCGGACAAAAAAATCTCACGCAGTTCGGCATCGGCCTCCTCGTCGCTTACTGCTATCGCGGCCACCGGTGCTGCGACTTCTGCCGTGTGCAACGGCACGATCGTGGTGACAATTTCTGCCATCGATTGCTGCGACCCGGAGAAATCCGGATGATCGAGGATATCGATGGCGGCCTGAGCCCGATCGGTAGCGTCGGGATTGTCGCTCAACGCAGCATCAACCCGCATCTGCACCAGCGATTCTTTCAATTTTTCCTGCAGTTCCGGATCATGCGGCTGCGTGGTCAGCGACAACGCCAGTTCCGCAGATTGCTGCTGATGCTGCAGCAGTTCATCTTCTACGGTTGCCAACTCGGGCAAGGACGGCAAGCTATCGCCAACGACCGTGTTTGCCACAATCGCATGGTCATCGCCAGCAGATGAAGACACTATCGGATCAGGCAACGGAGCCGCGACCATGGCACGCCGTTCCAGCAGGTTGATGCGGAACACGCCAGCGTCTTCATCAAAAGTAAAATGATTGTTCTGCGTATCCGACTGGTGCTGCAAGGTTTCGATAAAGAAGCTGAGCGCGCCGATGTTTTGCGCTATCTGTTCAAATTCTTTTTGTTCCGGTACTACATCACTGCCTTCAGCCGCAAAACGCTGCAGTGTGCTGCGCGTATGTTCGACCACACGCATGGCGTCGCTCTGCTCCTGGATTGCCAGTGCGCCCTGAATCTGATGCAGCACTTGTTCGATCTGGGTTAATACCTCACGCCGTTCCGGATCGTTGAAAAATTCGTCCAGCATTTTTTCGACCTGGCGCAAGCTGGACAACATTTCAGATGCCAGCATTTTGACGGTCTGGCGCTGTTGCGCTTCACGATAGATATCGTCAATCCATTGTGCCGGCTTGCCCAGCTTCTCACCGGACACAACCGACAACAGCCGCGCGGTCATCGCATCGGCGCGTTCGGAAAAATTCTCCGGCAGGCGGCTGATATGGTTCAGCGTATTTTCAATGAACAACAGGCTAGTGGCGATTTCCATGCAGATCGCATCGCCTGGCCGCGAATGTGCAGCGTGCCGCGCAATGCCATTGAGTTCGCGCAACAGCTTCGACAGCGATGGCGAGTTGAGCCGGCTGCCGGCTTCGCTCAAACCATGCATTTCCTGTTCGAAGGCAGCTGCCGGGCTGGCATCGCCGCTGGCGAGCCGGTCCCACATATTCTTGGCCTGGTTCAGGCGATCTTTGGCAGTGCCCAATGCATCCAGGCTGATCTGACCGTAGTGGCGGATGTTGTAATCGGCAGGCACCAGGCCGTTCAGGCGATAGGCAACGCGAATCTGGTTTGCCAGCTTGGAGGCTTGCTCAACACCGGCGATAAAAAACAGGGCATCCCGCAACAACCGTTCCGAGATACTCGACGAGCCCTGACTCAGACGACGCAACTGCAGGTTAATACGGGCAAATAATTGTTTAACGTAGAGTTCGTTGGATATCTGCTCGTTAGCAACCGCTTCCGAGAAGCCGTGCATCACCCACCAGAATGCGCGCGATTGCTGGTTGCGCTGCATTTGCTCGACTTCTGTCACCACCACTTGCATGGCTGCGGCGTTTTCCAGCTCAACCGCCTTGTCGGCGCTTTTCAGGAATGGCAGCAGCGCGCGTTCGAAACGCTTGCGCAACGGCAGATAAACTTCGGCGTCGACTGCCGCAACCTGCTCCGCCACAGGAAAGTGCGGGCGAATGGTCAGGTCTGGGAAAAACAGATCGGCCGGATGGATTCTTTCAGCGCCGCGGATCTCCAGCAGCGCCTGATAGTAAGGGAACAAACGCACCGGCTGATGGCTGCCGCCAGCCAATACTTCATCCAGGTATTCGATCAATGCCTGATAGGCGTTGCCGATAACCTGCACATGCTGCTGGTTCAGTTCGGCCTGCCCTGACTCGGCACGCTCGAGTATATCTTCAACGGTTTCGGTGATGATGATGACGCCGTCGATGTCGACCATCTGCAACGCGCCGTGCGCCTGGTGCAAATAGGTTTTGGCAAGGCGGATAGCGGTAGAGTGATCGTCGCTGGTAGCGCCAGTCGCTTGGGAGCCAGTCGTTTGGGACAGGGCGTTACCGGACTGATTCAGCGCCTCGCGAATTTCGCTCATCACCCATGACAATGGTCCGGTATCAAGATGCGTTCGCGCAGAGTCAGCGGTACTGGAAAAATCGGTGGTCATGACTGCCTCGTGGGTTCAGGGAGTGGTCAAGCGGATCGACCACTATGCATATCCATTACCCAAGGCGCGACAGCAGCGCAAACCCGGGCAAGGGATACCGTACCTGCTGCTCCGTCAGACGGACAGCAAGCACGGTGCTACACATTAATTGGTCACGCGGAAACGCGATACCGAGCTCTTCAAATCTTCTGCCAGCTTGGACAGTTCACGAATCGACAAGGCCGTCTGTCGTGTACCTTCCCGTGTTTTTTCAGTAACTGAAAGAATGTTTTGAATGTTGGTAGCCACGCCGTTTGCCGAGTTGGCCTGCTGCTCGGTAGTGGAAGAAATGCTTTGAATCAGTTCCGCCAACCGGTTCGAAACGCGTCGGATATCCGACAACGCCGCACCGGCTGCATCTGACAGCTTGGCTCCTTCGACCACCCCTTGCGTCGAACGCTCCATCGCCACCACCGCATCGTGGGTGTCGGTCTGAATCGTACGTACCAGCGCGCCAATCTGCTTGGTCGCCGCACCGGAACGTTCCGCCAGACGCTGAACTTCTTCCGCAACCACCGAGAATCCGCGGCCGGCTTCACCAGCCGAAGCGGCCTGGATCGCCGCGTTCAGCGCCAGCACGTTGGTCTGTTCGGTAATGTCTGAAATCAGTTCGGTGATTTCACCAATTTCCTGTGACGATTCACCCAGCCGTTTGATGCGCTTGGAAGTTTCCTGAATGTGTTCGCGAATTTCGTTCATGCCGGAAATCGCGTTTTCCACCGCCTTGGAACCTTCTTCCGCCGCACTAACCGACTGCCGCGCCACTTCTGCTGATTCACTAGCCGATTTGGAAACGTCGGTAATCTGGGTCGCCATATCGAGAACCGCTTGCGTGGTTTCCTGAATATCGCGTGACTGCCGTTGCGATGCAGCCAGCAGTTCGATCGAAATACTTTGCGCCTGGTCCGACGCCACTGTCACCTGCTGTGCGGTTGCGGTAACCCGGCCAACCAGTCCGCGCAACTCTTCCACCGTGTAGTTAACCGAGTCGGCAATCGCACCGGTAATGTCTTCCGACACCGTCGCCTGCACCGTCAAGTCACCATCCGCCACTTCCTGCAATTCATTCATCAGGCGCAAAATCGCAGCCTGGTTCTGGTCGTTGGCGTTACTTGCATCTTCTTCCTGGCGGATCGCTTGCAGACGCTGCTCTTCCGCTTCCATCCGGCGTACGTCAGCTTCGTGGGTACGGTGACGTCCGTCCTGCACCTGGACCCAGGCAATCCCTGCTGCTGCCAGCAGAGTAGTCAATGCAGCCAGCAACATCAGCCAGAACCAGATGCTTTGCGAGTCCTGTGCATCACGATAGGTATCTTGCAATGCGCTCAGGCGTTGCTTGAGGTTTTCGTTCTCGGTAAAGATCAATTGTTCCGATTGTTTAGCGGAAACGAAGTTCTGCATGTTGCCCAGAATCGATGCCACCGATTCCTGGTACTCGGCAAAGCTCTTTTCCAGTTCAGTCAGTTTGCTACGCTCTTCTTCGCTCTTGCTGGCCGGCAGACGCAGTACGTCGCTGCCGTTCAGGAAGCCGCTGACGATGTCGCGGAAAGTATTGGTATCCTTACCCAGCAAGAACGCCGTTTCCGGGTTCACACCTTCGGAGGTCAGGAATTCATTGGCGCTACGACCGAGACGCTGGGTCAACATGACCAGCTGCGACGATGCGGCGATTTCGCGCGGAGTGGCGCCGGTCTGGGTTTTCAGTGTCGCGATCTGTTCCGACAGATCGAGCAGGTTCGGCGAGATGCCGTTCAGTTTTTGCAGTGTCACACCGAAGCTGGTCAATTCCTTTTGCAGCTTGAGGATAGTGTCCGCGGCCTTGTCGGTGTTCGACCAGACCTTGTTGACTTCAGTCAGCTTGGTATCCATCGATGCGCTAGGCGTGCCGATATTGTGACCCTTGTAGTCGCCGCCCTTCAACAGGATACCCAAATCCTGGTTGAATTCCTTGCGGCTGTCAGCCAACTGCTTAAACGCTTCAGGATTACCCTGAATCGCATTCGGTGTCGCCTTACCGATACGCTGCGAGTGCATCAGCGCGTCACCGGCGATCTGGGTCTGGGTCGAACTCATCGCCGAGCTCTTGGCGCTCAACCACAGGAACAGGATAGTCAGCAGCAAAGCGCCGACCAGTACCGTTACCAGAAGACGGATCTGCTTTTGTTGCGGCAGCTTGCCGATCAATGGCAGCGGTGTCGAATCAGGACTGGCGATGCTGGCCGCCGCGCTGCCGAAAGCGGTAGCAGTGGCAGCGCCGGTTGCAGCAGCAGCGGATTCTTTGGCAGTTTCCTGAGGAGCGGCGGCAAACGCCGGCGCCGGTGCCGGAGTCGGTTGCGGCGCAGCGATCGGCGTCAATGTCGGCGCAGGCGACGGCTCAGGAATGAAACGTTCTTCCATGACAGTCTGTTCCGGATCATGCATCAATGCCTCTTGCATGAAACGATCGCCCGCTTCGCCCTGCTCTTCCTTGGCCGCCTTGGATAAAGACGGTAGTTTGAATGCCATTACAGAATCTCCTAATTGCCAATTCGCTGCCACCGGATACTGCTGCCTTTGCAACCGCTGTTGCAACAGTACCTGGGACTCATAAACCTACTTGTAAAAAACGAGGGTCGTGCAAGATTTGGGCCATGCTCAGCTCGGTCCAGACCTGGGCGTCGCTATCGAGATAGCGTTTGACGCCCGTCTGATCCAGCGAATCCGCGGCTTGCAAGGTCATCTGGGCGACGTTGCGCAGGCCCAAAACACGGGAAACCAGCAAGCCGCTGTTGAACGAAAATGTCGGTGCGAAAGCAACAATCCGGCACTCTTTGTCAATTTGCGTCACGCCCAGGCCCTGAAAACGCGCAAAATCGATCACGCTGATCAGCGTACCGCGCACATTGCTGAGGCCCAGATACCAGTCGTGGGTCAGCGGCACGCGGGAAATCTGCTCGACAGCGACGATTTCGCCGGCCTCTTGCAAATTCAACAACCAGCGCGTCTGTCCGATCAACAAGCCAAGCTGGTTTTCCTGTTCATCAGTACCGCTACGCGCGGCTTGCATCCGCTCCAGCAAGTGCGTTTGGAATTCGCGCAGCCGGCTGCGGCGCGAGTCGGCGTCCAGTGCGACCTTGTTGACAGGTAGCGACGAAGGCGATGCTTCTGCCGTCAGATGCGAGCTTGATTGGGTCATATTGATTGGGCGCTCATTTGGCGTGAATTCAGCAACGTAAAATCCGGCGTTCGCAGCGTTTCAATTAACCAAGCGCTGCGATTTTTGCCAGCAATTCCTTGGGATCGATAGGTTTCACCAGGTAATCGCGCGCACCCTGGCGCAAGCCCCAGATACGGTCGGTTTCCAAACCCTTGCTGCTGCAGATGATGATAGGGATATCCTTGGTGTCTTCGTCGCGCGTAATCGAGCGCGTTACCTGGAAGCCGTTCTGGCCAGGCATCACCACATCCATCAGGATCAGCTGCGGCTTGTCCGCCTTGATCTTGTCCAGGATGCCTTCGCCGTTTTCGGAAGTCGACACCGAATAACCGGCCTTCGCCAGGATATCGGTCAGGAAATAACGCTCGGTTGGCGAGTCGTCGACGATGAGAATTTTCTGTATGGCCATGTTCAACCTTTATTTGCTTCGTACTTCAAATTATGTAAATCAGTTAGCCTGCCTCAGGCCGCAACTTAATTAAGCAGCAACTTAAGCAGTAACCGGGATAGCACCTTCCGCTGTCTGGGTGTGCTGGCGCACCGCCTTCAGCAGACTGTCTTTAGTAAACGGTTTGGTGAGATATTCGTCAGAACCGACCATGGCGCCGCGCGCGCGATCAAACAGGCCGTCTTTGGACGACAGCATGATCACTGGCGTAGCATGGAATTTAGCGCTTTTTTTGATCAAGGCGCAGGTTTGATAGCCGTCCAGGCGCGGCATCAGGATGTCGCAGAAAATCAGCGCAGGCTTGTGATCGTTTACTTTTGCCAATGCGTCGAAACCATCTTCGGCAAGTACTACCTGATAACCAGCCTGGCTCAGGAAAATCTCCGCAGAACGCCGGATTGTGCTGCTATCGTCAATCACCATTACCTTCAGGTTGACGCCGCCAAGTGATGTTGTCATGAAATTGTCTCATTCAATCCAAATAAATCTACGGCGTCACTGTAACAAAGAAAGACATTCCTTAGAACAATGTTTCTTGTGGGTAGTCGATAAAGTTCAATTTATTTTGTAACTTGAGACGATAACTTGATATTCCTGCAATGAAAATGTGGTATTTGGCTTAAATCGCAACCATTTCAAAATCTTCTTTGCGCGCGCCGCATTCCGGACAAGTCCAGTTCATCGGTACATCGTCCCACAACGTGCCGGGCGCAATGCCTTCTTCCGGCAAACCGGCTTCTTCGTCATAGACCCAGCCGCAAATCAGACACATCCAGGTTTTGAACTCAGTTTTGGTAGTTTCGTTATTGCTCACAGCGGCGACCCTTCAATCAAGTAAAATGCAAAGTCGGATATCTTAATCTACCCGCCGTGCAAAACCAAACTTCTCCTCTTATATTGACCTTCGGCGTTGCCGACCCCGTCGGCGCTGCCGGAATTCAGGCCGACCTGGCCACTTTTTCCGCCATGGGCTGCCATGGCCTTTCTGTCATCACGTCTATCCTGATCGGCGATACCGCCCGGATCGAAGATACCCAGCAAATCGACGCCGACTGGGTAGCCGACCAGGCGCGCGTGCTGCTGGAGGATATGCCGGTAGCGGCCTTCAAGGTAGGCGCCGTCGGCAGTATCGAAAGCGTCTCGGTGATCGCCGAGATCGTCTCCGATTATCCGGAAATCCCGCTGATTCTAGACCCTTTTCTGTCAGCCATGCCGGATCAGGGGCAAGACAGCGAAGACTTGCTGACTGCAATCCGTGAACTGCTGATTCCGCAAACCACGGTGATGCTGGTATCTGCGGTCGAGTTGGCGCGCCTGGCAGAAACCTGGCGCGAACCTTCGTCCGAAGACATGATGAGCATCGATGCGATGCGCATCATCGAGCTCGGCTGCGAATACTTGTTCGTCACCGGCACGCCAACCTCGGCCGCCGAAATCGGCAACACCCTGTTCAATGAATCGGGCGTGGTCAGGCAAGACTCGTGGCCGCGCGTTTCCGGCTCGTTCAGCGGCGCCGGCACCACTTTGTCGGCGGCGATTGCAGCGATGCTGGCAAACGGCCTGGACGTACCTGAAGCAGTTTCTGAGGCGCAGGAATTCACCTTGGCGGCAGTCACCGCAGCGCAACGGCTGGGGATGGGAAAACTGATTCCAGACCGGTATTTCTGGGCGCGTGAAGAAGGCCTGGAGCGGCGTGACGAGGATGCCGGCGACGCTCTCTGATTTTTTGTTGCGCGGTTTTCGAAACAGCGCCTTACTCACTTTATTTCCGACGACTAAGTACATGACTTCCAATAACGATACCCTGTTCGCCCGCGCCCAACTGACCACACCTGGCGGTGTAAATTCGCCGGTGCGCGCCTTCCGTTCCGTGGGCGGCACGCCACGTTTCATCACGCGCGCCGAAGGCCCTTATTTCTGGGATGCCGACGACCGCCGCTACATCGATTACATCGGCTCCTGGGGCCCGGCAATTGTCGGCCACGCTCACCCGACCGTGATCAAGGCCGTGCAGGATGCAGCCGCACGCGGCTTGAGTTTTGGTGCGCCGACCCAGGGCGAAATTGAAATCGCCGAAGAGATCTGCAAGCTGGTGCCGTCGATAGAACAAGTACGCCTGGTTTCCAGTGGCACCGAAGCCACCATGAGCGCACTGCGCCTGGCGCGCGGCGCCACCGGCCGCGACAAGATCGTCAAGTTCGAAGGCTGCTACCACGGCCACGCCGATTCGCTGTTGGTCAAGGCCGGCAGCGGCTTGCTGACCTTTGGCAATCCGACCTCGGCCGGCGTGCCGGAAGATTTCGTCAAGCACACGCTGGTACTCGATTACAACAATACCCAGCAACTGGAAGATGCCTTCAAGGACATGGGCGACCAGATCGCCTGCGTGATCGTCGAGCCGGTTGCCGGCAACATGAACCTGGTGCGCGCCACACCAGAGTTCCTGCAAACCATGCGGCGCCTGTGTACGCAGTACGGCACTGTGTTGATTTTCGATGAAGTCATGTGCGGCTTCCGCGTGGCGCTGGGCGGCGCCCAGGCGCTGTACGACATCAAGCCGGACATCACCGCGCTGGGCAAGGTCATCGGCGGCGGTTTGCCGGTGGCGGCGTTCGGCGGACGTGCCGATTTGATGGGTCATATGGCGCCGCTGGGTTCGGTATATCAAGCCGGCACGTTGTCCGGCAATCCGGTGGCGGTTGCGGCTGGCATGAGCACGCTCAAGCTGATCCAGGAACCGGGTTTTTACACGAACCTGACAGCGCAAACCAGCAAACTGGTCAACGGCCTGAGCCAGGCCGCCAAGGATGCCGGCGTGACTTTCTGCGGCGATGCGATCGGCGGCATGTTCGGCTTGTATTTTGCGGAAACGGTGCCTGGCACCTACGCAGCGGTGATGGCGTCCAACAAGGATCTGTTCAACAAATTCTTCCATGCGATGCTGGACGCCGGCGTGTATCTGGCGCCATCGGCATTCGAGGCGGGTTTTGTATCGGCGCAGCATGATGATGCCGTGATCGAGGCAACTATTGCGGCAGCGCGCGGTGCGTTTGCGCAACTGGCGTAATGTAGGGCGGGCATGAATGCCCGCGCGGATGGTTGCCTCAGCGTGGGCAAAAAACTTGCCCACCCTACTTCTTTTTAGTTCAACCAGCCGCGCCGGCGGAAATACCAGAACGGCGTGATCGCTGAACACACCATCAAGACCAGCGCAAACGGATAGCCGAGGGACCAGTCGAACTCCGGCATGAAACGAAAGTTCATGCCGTAGATACTGGCGATCAAGGTCGGCGGCAAAAATGCTACCGAAGCGACCGAGAATATCTTGATGATCTTGTTTTGGTTAATGTTGATGAAACCCACCGTCGCATCCATCAGGAAGTTGATCTTATCGAACAGGAAGGCAGTGTGGCCGTCCAGCGATTCAATGTCGCGCAAAATCTGGCGCGCATCTTCAAACTGATCCACGTTCAACAAACGGCCACGCATCAAAAAACTTACCGCGCGGCGCGTATCCATCATGTTGCGCCGGATCCGGCCGTTCAAATCCTCTTCATGCGCCATGGCGCTCAACGCTTCGGCCGCAGCCTGGTCGGTAAGTTTCTTTTGCAATACACGCTGGCTTACCTCATCCAGCTTCTTGTATACGCCCTCCAAGGCGTCGGCGGAGTACTCGGCATCGGTCTGGTACAGATCCAGCAGCACGTCCTTGTAGTCGCCGATAGAGCCTGGCCGCGAGCGCGCACGCATACGCACCAGCCGAAACACCGGCAGGTCTTCTCCATGCACCGAAAATAAGATATTGCGTGCCAGGATAAAGGCCACGGTGACGGTCGACGACGGGCCGTCGTCTTCTTCAAACAGAAAATCGGTGCGCAGATGCAGGTCGCCGTTTTCGGCTTCGTAATAACGGGCCGAGGCCTCGATATCCTTGACTTCGTCTTCACCCGGCAAGGTCACGCCGTAAATGCTCTTGACCCAGGCCCGCTCCTGGTCGTTCGGTTCGGTCAGGTCGACCCATACCGGCTGTACTTGCTCAAGGTCGCTGTGACTCTCGATGTTGACTTGGTTGAGGCGGCCATTTTGTAAAACAAATACATTGATCATGCTTACCTCGGAGACTGTTTTTCAGAGAAGCTGCGGTTAAATTGGTTGCGTCCAGACAATCGTGATTCGCTATAATTTAAACAACTTTCGGCAGGTCCGTATATTAAGGCAATTCAGCCGATCCCATGCGCCGCAAGATCAGTCCGGTGCGTTGCGACAGATAAGCCGAGCCGCGATTTTTATCGTAAAACCGCGGCTTCGGCAGCATCACCGCGAGTCGCGCTGCCTGGCTGGCGCCCAGATTGCTGGCGGAGGTTTTAAAGTAATGCTGGGACGCAGCCTCGGCGCCGAAAACGCCGTTGCCCCACTCCACCACGTTCAGGTAGATTTCGAATATCCGTTCCTTGTCCATCAAAAACTCAAGCATGTAGGTGATGATCAGCTCCTGTCCCTTGCGCAGATAACTGCGTTCGCCGGACAAGAACAGGTTTTTCGCCAGCTGCTGAGTGATGGTGGAACCACCCCGCACCACCTTACCCTTCTTGGTGTTTTTCTCGTACGCCTGCTGCAAGGCATCCCAGTCGACGCCGTCATGTTCGGAGAAATTGGCGTCCTCAGAGGCGATGATCGCCCGCTTCAGATTAGTCGAGATGCGCGCGTAGGGTACCCATTTGAATTGCAACTGCGCGTCAGGCACAGTTTCCTGCAACTCCGACAAGCGATGTCGCATGAAACTGGTAGAGCTGGGGTTATGATCGACCCACCACCAGATCTGTACGAAAAAATAAACCTGCAGCAGCAGAACTGCGGCGATCAGCAGCATGCATATGCGCAGGAAAATTTTGCCGGCTGACTTCATCTTGATTCCCTGCAAATAATTAACTTAACGAACACCAAACAATTAAAGCTGCGCACGCAAGGCGGCGAACACTTCGTCGGTATGCGGCCGCACACCGCGCCAGACAAAAAACGCTTCTGCCGCCTGCTCCACCAGCATGCCCAAACCGTCGCGCACCTGAGCGCCACGGGTTGCCGCAAACTGCATGAACACGGTTGGCTGCGCGCCGTACATCATGTCGTAGGCCAGCGTCGCAGGGCCGAATACGCTGGCTGCGATTGGCGGCAACTCTGCCTGCAGACTGGCGGAGGTGGCGTTGATCACCAGATCGTATTGCTGCTGCACTTCGGCAAAACCGCAAGCGCTCAATGTGCAATCGCCACCGCCATATTGCTGGCACTGCTGCACCAGTTCAAGTGCCTTGGCTGTGGTGCGATTGGCAATCGTCAACTGCGCCGGCCGGCACTCCAACAGCGGCAGCAAGACGCCGCGTGCGGCGCCGCCAGCTCCCAGCAACAGGATTTTTTTATGCGCCAGGTCGAAACCGGCATTTAGCACGATATCGTTTACCAGGCCGACGCCATCGGTGTTATCACCTAATATTTCATCGCCATCGAACTTCAAGGTATTCACCGCGCCTGCAGCTTTGGCTCTGGTCGTCAACTTGCTGGCAAGTGCATACGCTTCCAGCTTGAATGGCACGGTGACATTGGCGCCGCGGCCGCCTTGCGCGACGAATTCCTGCACTGTCGCGACAAAACCGTCGAGCGGCGCTAGCAAGCGTTCATACCGCATGTCTTGACCGGTAGCGGCAGCAAAGCGCGCATGAATATCTGGAGACTTGCTATGCGCAATCGGATTGCCGATCACGACGTAGGCGGCGAACGAAGGTACAGCGGTCATTGATTACTCCCACCCATCAGTTGCGCTTCCAGCTGCCCCTCACGGGTAAACTCGAAGGTGGAAATCACTTCCCACACATCGTCTTTGCCGCTGCTGCGCATATTTTCAGGGAAGCGCCCGAACGGTGCCGAGCGCTCAATAATTTTCAGAGTTGCGCGATCAAGGTCAGGATTGCCGGAACCGCGCTCGATTCTCGGGCCGCCCTCTCGCGTGTACAGCGAGCCGTCCTGGTAAATTGGAATGTACACCACCAGCCTGCCGTATAAATTCCTGCCGTTCTTTTTCGGAAAATTCAAGGTACCCAACTTTTCGACCTTGTCCTGGAACGATTTGTAATAAGCGGCGTAGCCAACTGCGCGCGTGCTCGGGGTGATCTGGGTTTTTTTCGGCCGTTTGTTGTAGTCGTCGATATTCTTGGCGATTTCCGCTTCCTTGCGGGCGATCGCCTTGGCGCTCTCGACCAGATCGCTGCCGGTAGGCTGCGGCGTGTTCTCGCTAGCCTTGTCGTGCAGATCCATGGCTGGCATCTTCAACGGCGTGTCCTTGCGCATTTGCGCCAGCATTTGCTGTTGCTGCTGTTCCAGCTGCTCGATCCGGCGCTTGGTCGCCTGCACGTTGTCGCCATCTTCCGACTTGCGCATATCGGGCAGCGGCGATTTGGCGCGACCGGCATCGGCGTTGCCGCCGCCATCCAGATTGGCTTGCGCCAGTGCCTCCGGCTTGACCGGCTTGGTATTGTGCTTGGCGTTCACCAGGATCACTTCCAGCGCAGGATCGGTGGGTTTCAGCTTGAACGCTTCCGGCGCCGCAAACCGCACCGCCAGCAACGCTGCATGCGCCAGTACCGACGCTGCGATGGCGCCGACCAGAATTCTATTTTGGAAAATGGATTTCACGCGTGAGCTAAAAGTCGCTATAAAAGAGAGGGATTCTACGACAAAGCGAGATGCCTACGGGAAATTTACCGCGGCTTTCTGCGCCTGTCGTGAGATTGCAGCGAGAGTTCATTCTGCCAGCGGCTTGGTCTCCTGAATGCTGTCTCCAAGTTCTGCGACCGGAGCGCCTTCGTGATCGGCCTGATCTGCCGACGCTGTCTCAACCGCTGTCTCAACCGCGGCCTCGACCGGCACCTCAACCACTTCATGCGGCATATCCATTGCAGCATCCAGCTCTTCGGAAATTTCATCCTCATCCGGCTCCTGCTGCAGAGCCTCCGCGCCTGGCGCTGCGCAGACTTCCAGCAAGCGTGCCTCGACCGTCAAATCGATCTCGTCCCAACGAATGATATCCAGCTTGACCTGAGTTCCGCGCGCCAGCTGTTGCATACCTGGCAATTTGATAATCAACGGGATATCAGCCAAGCGCAGGATTTCATCTTTCAGCACCGCAGCTTCAACCTGGCGTGCCTGCTCCTGCTCCAACCAGCGCAGGCACCAATAACGCTCCATGTTCGACTGGAAATCGCCATAACCCGAATACGCGGCATCAAAACCGGAGACGATCGCAAACAGATCGGCGTCGCGCGGTTTGAATGGCGCTACCAGCGGCGCAGCGACGCCACCTTCAACGCAGGCCAGGATCTGCCACTGGTTGACCAGGTCGGTATAACGACGCAACGGCGAGGTGCTCCAGGCGTATTGATCAACCCCCAACCCTTGATGCGGCGCTGCATGAGTGACCATGCGCACTTGCATCTTGGCAGCCCAGCCACCGCTGCCGCCGCCCTGCGCACGATAGATGCCGGGCACGCCATGATCGGACATCAGCTTGCCCCAGCTACTGTTAGCAAAGATCATCAATTCGGCGACGATCTTGTCCAGCGGCGCACCGCGCTTGCGGCGTGCGATGGTGACCACGTCGTCTTCTACATAGAAGTTGAAATCAACCCGATTGTTTTGCTCAGGCCGCAAGCCGAAACTTTCACGCTTGGCCATCCGGCCTTGTTCCAGCACTTGTATCCATTTCCACAACACGGCAATGTCAGCCTTGTGCGGATATTCGCCGGCGTCGCTGGCGAGATTTTCTTCTGTCACCAGATCGTCGAGCGTATTGTGGCGCAGGTTGGCGGAAATCGGCACCAGTTCGGCCTTGGTTTCGGTGCCGATCACACTCCAGTCGGCAGGATCGAGAGTAGCGTACAGCGACAACGCCGGGCAGTTTTTTCCTTCGGCCAGGGTGAACGCTTCCACCAGCTCGTCCGGCAACATGGTGATCTTGTCGCCTGGCATGTACACGGTCGACATACGTTGGCGTGCAATCGCGTCCAACGCATCACCGCGCTTGATGCCCAAACCCGGGGCAGCGATATGAATCCCGATCCGTACCTTGCCATCTGGCAGCGTCTGCACCGACAAGGCATCGTCGATTTCAGTGGTGGTCACATCATCGATGGAAAATGCCTGCACCGGCGCCAGCGGCAGATCTGCCACTGCAGGAATCGCGATCTTGGGGAATCCCGAACCTTTTGGAAAAAATTCCAGCAGGAATTTGGACAGATGCAGCTGCTTCGGCGAAGCGATGCCGCCGACTGTCAGCATCAGACGCTGCGGTGAAGTTTGCAATTCATTGCAGGCGGCTTCCAGCGCCTTGTATTCGAGGCTGTTCTTGTCCGGCTTGAACAAGAGCTGCAGCGCCAGCGGCTTCATCACGTCAGGCAATTGCCCTGCCTTCAGTTGTTCGACGTATCCGGCCTGGACCAAAGCTTGCTGTCTTTTCTTTTCGATACCGGCCTGGGCCGCTTTCAGCGAGGCTTCCGGCGCGGCCTTGTAACGACCCTTGCCCTTTTTATAAAAATAAATCGGCGCCGTGTGCAGGCTTAACAACAAACCCGCGGCTTCCGTCGGCAGCGGCGCGTGGCCAAAATATTCCGCGCCCAGTTCGGCGAATCCGAATTCTTCCTGGCCCGCGACTTCCCACAGGAAATCGAGCTCGATCTGCTGTGCGATTTGTTGCGCTTCTTCCAATAGCTGCTGCGGTGTCGGCGTGGTGAATTGCAACAACACGTCCTTGGATTTGACCTTGCTGCGTTTGCCCGATTGCAGCTCGACCTGATAGGCCTCGCCTTGCTGCGACAGTACGACACCTGCTTTAAAGTCGCCGGACTCTTCAAAAAATAGATTCATTGCATGCTTTACGTGTGGATTTCTGATGATACCGCTGCCAGCACTTTGTGCTTGTTTGTTTATCTTGCAGCGCCAAATGACAATAATTGATGAGCCGGATGAATATGCCGGGACAAATCAGAGGAAACGGAAAAATCGGGGGACAGCACCTTGATGTCCGGGCGCGCGCGCCGCAACTCCTCGATCTCGGGAAAAAATACTTCTGTAACCAGCATGACACCGGTTTTACGGCGGAAGGCCGAGCGCCGAGCCCATAAAGGGTAAGGAAAACTGCCCTTGCCACTGGCAACACACATGCGCCGCACCAACGGATGATCGCCGTACAGACGGGCAAATTGCAACTGTCCACGCTGCACCAGCGGATCGCCGAACAGCGTGGTGCCAAGCGAGCGCTCGCCGAGGGAACCGAAAAAAGGCCATTCGGTGGTCGTCGCGTCGAGCGCGAGCACTGTGTGCCCCAGCACCATGGGACGGTCGTCGCAGCGTAGCAAAACATCCCGCTCCTGCACTTGGAGGCGGCGCGGCAAGCCGATCGCCTGCCATTCCTCAGCCAGGCACTTGGCGCGCTGCTGGCGCAGGCGCTGGACCCTGAACTGTTGGCAATGCGCCATCAGCTTATAGGTCAGCGAGACCCGGTCGGTCAGCCAGTCGCGCAAATTATCGGAAGGATCGACGCCGTTGGCGTGATCATGCCATTGGGCATAGGTACGGGAACGTGACATCAAGCCCTCGCCGTTGATGCGGGGTCGATCGCAATCCCGCAAAATGCCAGCACCGTATCGGCATACTCGGCAAATTCGCTGATGCCATGATCGCTGCCTTGTATCACCTGCTGTCTCGCTTGCGGGTAATGGCCGACCATTTCTTGCCAGTCGAGCACTTCGTCACCGGTGGCGGCAATCAGGAAATAACGCTCCGGCCGGGTGATTTGTTCGATCTGTAATGCCTGTAATTCTTCGATGTACTCGCGCTTGAACTCAAATGGCTCATCGGAATGATATTGGGTACTGACGCCGATATACTTTTCCAGGTCGCGCGGCGGCTTGACTGCCGGATTCAGCAGCACCGCACGACAACCCAGTTGCTCGGCCAGCCAGGTGGCATAGTAACCGCCCAGCGAGGAGCCGATCAGGGTCAAGTCGGCTGGATCGCAAGCTTGGATACAGTCGCGCGCCACAGCAATCGCGGCAGCAGGCGATGCCGGCAGTTGCGGACACAGGTATTCGGCAGCCCGCCCCAACTGCTGCATGCGTTCGGCTAGCAAACGTGCCTTGAACGATTGCGGTGAGGAGCGAAAACCATGCAGATACAAGATCATTGCAATTCCGGCAACGGCAAAGAGAGCGCAGTCAGAATCTTTTGATGGACGCCGCCGAAACCACCGTTGCTCATCACCAGTACCTGATCACCCGGTTTGGCCGCCTTGACGATCGCTGCCACCAGCTGGTCGAGCTGGTCGTAAGTACTCGCTATGCTGCCAAGCGGCTGCAGCGCGGCGGCCAGGTTCCAGTCCAGCGCGTCCTTGCCAGTGCCCTTGGCGCCATAGCCGAACACCAGGTCGGCCTCGCTCAGGCTCCCCGGCAGCGCTTCTTTCATGGCGCCCAGCTTCATCGTGTTCGAACGCGGCTCCAACACCGCCAGGATCCGTGCCGTACCTACTTTTTTGCGCAAACCGGCGACCGTGGTGGCGATTGCGGTCGGATGGTGGGCAAAATCGTCGTACACCGCTATATCGCGGACGCTGCCGCGCAATTCCATGCGCCGTTTAACATTCTCAAAGCGGGACAAGCCGTCGATGGCCTGCGCCGGCGGCACGCCGACATGGCGGGCGGCGGCAATTGCAGCCAACGCATTCATGCGGTTGTGCTCGCCGCTTAATTCCCACCGTACCGTGCCTTGCAATTCGCCGTTGAAACTTACTTCAAAATGACCATTGTCTTGCGTGCGCAGCGACCAGCCTTGCTGACCGTGATCACCGCCGAAAAATTCCTTTTCGCTCCAGCATCCGCGGTCCAGCACGCGTTGCAATGCCGGTTCGCGGTCATTGACGATCAGCCGGCCGACGCCAGGGATGGTGCGCACCAAATGATGGAATTGGGTTTCGATCGCCGCCAGATCGGGAAAGATGTCGGCATGATCGTATTCCAGGTTATTCAGAATCGCGGTCTTGGCGTGGTAATGGACGAATTTGCTGCGCTTGTCGAAAAATGCCGTGTCGTACTCATCGGCTTCGATGACAAAGAACGGCGATGCCTCTGTGCCAGCGCCAGCCTTGCCCGACAAACGCGCCGATATCCCAAAATTCATCGGCACGCCACCGATCAGAAAGCCCGGATCGTAGCCGGCGTCTTCCAGGATCCAGGCCAGCATTGCTGAAGTCGTGGTCTTGCCGTGGGTGCCGGCCACCGCCAGAACCCACTTGTCGCGCAGAATATGCTCGCCGATCCATTGCGGACCCGAGATATAGGGCAAGCCGCGATTCAGGATTTCTTCCATCAGCGGATTACCACGCACCACAACATTGCCGATTACGTACAAATCGGGCTGCAAAGCGGTTTGTTCGACACCGAAGCCTTGAATCAAGGTAATCCCCTGCTCTTCGAGCTGGGTACTCATCGGCGGGTACACATTGGCATCGCAGCCGGTGACTTTATGCCCGGCCTGTTTGGCCAGCACCGCCAAACCACCCATAAAGGTGCCGCAGATACCAAGGATATGAATATGCATTCTTGAGTTTCACTATGCTGAAAAGAGGAATACCGTGATTTTACCTGAGCGGCCGCCGCACCCGGCAACAGGGCTTGGAAAAAGTAAAAAAGGAGGAGGTAAGGCACTGAAAACCGGCAAACGGTTTCAAATTTTGCTTAACCCTTTATTGAGTGTATTCACGGACAGCAGAACGCGCGCGGTCAAATCGATTTATCATTCCGGTCATGACATCCAATCTTTCACCTGAACTTGAACAGCTGCGCGCGGAAATTGCGGCGGCAGCAGCCCGCATGATCGCCGAGGACGGCGCCGATTATGGCACTGCGAAGCGTAAAGCCGTGGAGCTGTGCGTCGGCAGCAAACGCGGCGGCGGTAAAATTCGCGGGGAATTCCTGCCTGATAACGCCCAGATCGAAGAAGAAGTGCGTACATATAACGAACTGTTCTTCGCCGACACCCAACCGGCGCGACTCTTGCATTTGCGCCGGATCGCCGCCGAAATCATGGGCGAACTAACACAATTTAAGCCTTATCTTACAGGCGCCGTTCTCAACGGCACTGCCGGGGAACACTCGGATATCTATTTACACTTGTTTGTCGACAGCCCCAAAGACGTCGAAATTTTCCTTTTTAATAAGAATGTGCAATTTGATCTGTCGACCAGCCCGCCTCTTAAAACCAGTGGTAATAACGACCCGGTCGAAACTGTAAGTTTCATGTATAAAAAAGAAGGACTTCATCTCACGCTATATGAAACTGATGATTTGCGCGGTAGTATCAGGGCCGCATCCGGTAAACGGGCCGAACGTGTGATTCGGGCCGATCTCAATGCGGTGCTGGCATTGATCAATCCGGCAGACAATCAAAAAGAAGATTAATGAAAAGAAATATATTCATATTTGTGCCGATTGCCATTCTATTTTGCGTGATCGGCGTTTATTTTGGCGTACAACGCCATACACCGGCATCTCCCGAAAGCGTGGCGGTAGTCAGTCTGCTGGCACAGGAAATGCCTGACGCCAGTGGCAAGACCACTGCATTGTCGCAATGGAAGGGCAAACCCCTGGTCGTCAATTTTTGGGCAACCTGGTGTGCGCCATGCGTGGAAGAGATGCCGGAACTGAATGCCCTGCAGGCTGAAATAGCCGCTAAAAATATTCAAATCGTCGGCATCGGTATCGATTCCGCCGACAACATCGCAAAATTTGCGGAAAAGTACAAAATCTCTTACCCATTGTATGTAGCCGGTACTGGCGCCACTGCGCTGCTGCGCCAGTTCGGCAACCAGAGCGGCGGCCTGCCCTTTACCGTCTTGATAGGCCGCGATGGCCAGGTAAAAAAAATGTACCTGGGTAGCATTAAATTTGACGAGTTACGACAAGATCTGGGATTGCTGTAGCCTTGGCGCACCCGGGAAAAATAATTATCATTGCCCCGCTGAAATTTAACAGAAACAAATTTCCCCTTGCCAGTCAGCGCCATTTGACGGCAAAATGCGGCCATCATCGTCAAACGGAGCGTCATCTCCATGGCAAAAAATATACTTCTACTCAACGGACCCAACCTGAACTTGCTGGGTACAAGAGAGCCAGAAGTCTACGGTTCGACCACGCTGAGCGATGTCGAACAAGCAGCACGGGTCCAGGCAACTGCTGCCGGGGCTCGGCTTGAGCACTTCCAAAGCAATCACGAAGGCGCACTGATAGACCGCATCCACGCGGCCAAAACAGAAGGCGTCGACGCCATTGTGATCAACCCCGGCGGGCTTACGCATACCAGCGTGGCCTTACGCGACGCACTGACGGGAGTGGCAATCCGTTTTATAGAAGTCCACATCTCGAACATCCACCAGCGAGAAGCATTTCGACATCATTCCTATTTATCGGAAGTCGCAGTGGGTGTCATTTGCGGTTTGGGTGTGGATGGTTACCGTGCTGCAATTGATTTTGCCATTAAGAAACTCTAGTTGATAGCCTTGCAGTAGCTACGGAGTCTTTGCAGATTCTTTGCAACTGCGCTGAGCTGTCTGTCAAAAAAACGAAAATAGCTTTTCATTAATATATTCTGAAGGATTGCATATGGATTTGAGAAAACTCAAAACGCTGATCGACCTGGTCGCGGAGTCAGACATCGAAGAGCTTGAAGTGACCGAAGGCGAAAGCAAGGTCCGTATCGTCAAGTCGTCTGCATCCCAGCAAAACCAGGTTGTCATGATGCAACCGCAGCAACACCCTGCCCAATACCAGGTAGCGGCGCCAGCGCCGGCACCAGTGGCTGCCGCGGCACCGGTAGAAGCAGTGCCGGAAGGCCATATTGTCAAATCGCCTATGGTCGGCACTTTCTACCGTTCGTCGGCTCCCGGCTCGCCGGCGTTTGTCGAAATCGGCTCGGAAATCAAAGAAGGCGGCACCCTGTGCATCATCGAAGCAATGAAATTGCTGAATGAAATCGAAGCCGACGTTTCTGGCGTAGTGAAGAAGATCCTGGTGGAAAACGGCCAACCGGTCGAATTCGGCCAACCATTGTTTATTATTGGCTAATTAATACTAATACGTCATCACTGAGTAGTCTGCACGGCGGCATCCGCGTTATACGGGTCTCGCCGTTCTGGTTGTTAATGCAGTGCCGTCTTCCGCAGTCATGCGAGGCCTGTGTTACCAACCCAATGCTTGATAACGCTTAACTTTTAGCGACGCATATACCAATTACTATGTTTGAAAAAATCCTTATCGCCAACCGCGGCGAAATCGCCTTGCGCATCCAACGCGCCTGCCGTGAAATGGGCATCAAAACCGTGATGGTCCATTCCGAGGCTGATCGTGACGCCAAGTATGTGAAACTGGCAGATGAATCGGTCTGTATCGGCCCTGCGCCGTCCAGCCTGAGTTATCTCAACATGCCGGCCATCATCAGCGCGGCAGAAGTCACCGATGCCGAGGCAATCCACCCTGGCTACGGCTTCTTGTCCGAAAATGCCGATTTCGCTGAACGCGTTGAGCAATCAGGCTTTGTTTTCATCGGCCCGCGCCCGGCGAATATCCGCTTGATGGGCGATAAAGTATCTGCCAAACAAGCGATGATCCGTGCCGGCGTGCCTTGCGTACCGGGCTCGGAAGGCGCGTTGCCGGACGATCCGAAGGAAGTCGTCAAGATTGCCCGCAAGATCGGCTATCCGGTCATCATCAAGGCCGCCGGCGGCGGCGGTGGGCGCGGCATGCGCGTGGTGCACACTGAAGCTGCGCTGGCCAATGCGGTCACCATGACCAAGACCGAAGCTGGCGCCGCGTTTGGCAATCCGGAAGTGTATATGGAGAAGTACCTGGAAAATCCGCGCCACGTGGAAATCCAGATCCTCGCCGACCAGTTCAAGAACGCCGTCTGGCTGGGAGAACGCGATTGCTCGATGCAACGCCGCCACCAGAAGGTCATCGAGGAAGCGCCGGCGCCAGGCATCCCGCGCAAGATTATCGAAAAAATCGGCGATCGTTGTGCCGAAGCTTGCCGCAAGATGGATTACCGCGGCGCCGGTACCTTTGAATTCCTGTATGAAAACGGCGAGTTCTACTTCATCGAAATGAATACCCGGGTTCAGGTTGAGCATCCGATCACCGAAATGATCACCGGCATCGACATCGTGCAGGAACAGATTCGTATTGCGGCCGGCGAAAAGCTGCGTTTCCGCCAACGCGATATCCAGCTGTCCGGCCACGCGATCGAATGCCGTATCAACGCCGAAGACCCGTTCAAATTCACGCCATCTCCTGGCAAAATCCTGTCATGGCATGCACCTGGCGGTCCTGGCATCCGGGTTGATTCGCACGCATACGCAGGCTATTTCGTGCCGCCGCATTATGATTCGATGGTAGGCAAGGTGATTTCTTACGGCGCCACCCGCGAGCAAGCCATCAGGCGGATGCAGATCGCTCTGTCGGAAATGGTTGTGGAAGGCATACAAACCAACATCCAGCTGCATCGCGAACTGATGATTGACGCCCGTTTCATCGAAGGCGGCACCAACATCCACTATCTGGAGCACAAGCTGGCCGAACGGCCGGTGGCGGCGAAAGAAACGGATAAGGCAGTAAAGAAATAAGCGCGTAAAGAAATAAGGAGTATCACCCTCGGGTGATACTCCTCAACACACAGTAAGGCATCTGATGAGCTGGACCGAAATTGTTATTGAAGTTGCACTGAGCGACGCCGAGACGCTGTCTGATGCGTTGATGGATGCTGGCGCCTTATCGGTTTCGGTAGAAGATGCTGACCTGGGAACCGCTGCTGAACAACCGTTGTTCGGCGAACCCGGCATGGAGCCGAAGGAAGCCGCCTGGCAGCGCAGCCGAGTGGTAGCTCTGGCCGAGGTCGATGCCGATCATGATGCTATCGTCAACAACGCCGCCAAAGCTTGCGGCGTCGCAGTCCCGCCCTACTCCTTGCGTCCGGTTGCGGCACAAGACTGGGTGCGCCTGACGCAATCCCAGTTTGAACCGATCCATATCGGCAAGAACATCTGGGTGGTGCCAAGTTGGCACGATGCGCCAGACGCCAATGGCTTGATCCTGGAACTCGATCCGGGACTGGCTTTCGGCACCGGCAGCCATCCCACCACCCGCCTCTGCATGGAGTGGCTGGAAATCCATGTGCCGTTGCAAAAACCGCAATCGGTACTCGATTACGGTTGCGGCTCGGGCATCCTTGCCATGGTTGCCAAGAAACTCGGCAGTAGCAGCACCGTCGTCGGCGTCGATATCGACCCGCACGCGATCGATGCGGCGCGTTACAACAGCGAACGCAATCATTGCGACGTCGCCTACTATCTGCCGGAAGATTTCAGCACGAAAAGCCCACTGCAAGTGTTCGACATCGTGGTGGCCAACATCCTTTCCGGCCCGCTCAAGCTGATGGCGCCGATGCTGTGCAGCCGCATCGCGGCCGGCGGCAGCCTGACCCTGTCCGGCGTGCTGGCAGAGCAGGCAGATGATGTCATTGCCGCCTACGCGCAGTGGATTCCATTGACCGTCTGGGCAGAGCAGGACGGCTGGGTAGCGCTGTCCGGAAGCCTGAAGTAAGCAGCACGCCATGGCGCTAGCGACCCAATGTCCGCATTGTCAAACCACCTTTCGGGTCGCCAATGACCAGCTGAAGCTGCGCGGCGGCCTGGTACGCTGCGGCAGCTGCCGCGAAGTCTTTAACGGTATCGAACACCTGGTGCGGCCCGAAGTGGCAGCGCCGGTGGCTACACCTGCGGCGGCACCAGAGCAAGAAGTCAACACCGTTCAAACCCATAGCCTCGACTCCGACCAGGCTGCCGTATCAGAACCTCAACATGATGAACCGCTACCTGCGGTTCACATAGCACCGCGGCAGGAGCCGGCGCCAGAACCGATGCCGGCAGCTGCGATTGTAACCGACCGACCGCTACCGACGATAAGCATCAGCGAGCCGGTCGTCGTTAACACGCCTCAAAGCACGCCTCAAAGCACACCTCAAAACGCACCCGAAACGAAGATCACGGCGTCGGATCGGGTAGAAGCCGCGATTGATGGCCTCGAAGAAGATTTACGCATCGCCGAAGAAACCAGTCAATCGGCGCCAGCCGATGTGCACCACACGCCATTCGGCCTGATCAAGCCGTCCGCCGCCACCGACCCGGACGAACCGACAACCAGTTCGCCGGCGCCGAATGTCTGGCATCGCCACGTAAACGATACCCATGGCGATGATGAAGATCATCAGATGGCGCGCATGACCTTGATGCACGTTGCGGGGCAAGACGATTACCCGCTGCCGGCAAAAACCGGAGCGAAAGATGGTACCGCACACAGCGACGATGACGAGCTGGATCGCATCATCGACGAGCTTCAGCGTAAGCCATGGCGTGGAGAAAAGAACGCCGCAACTGCAGCCTCCTCGAATGCGACCGACAGCAGCGAAAACAGCAGCAAAAAGAAAAACCGCGAGAAAACCACCGAACCTGAGCTGGATGTCAGCGATGAACCGGACTTCGTCCTGAGCGCACGACGCAGGCAGCGCCTCGGCGGCCCGCTGCGTGGAGCCATGTGGGGCATCGGCGCACTATTGCTAGTCGGATTGATTGGGCAATCGACCTATTTTTTCCGTGACCAGCTGGCAGCGCGCATGCCGCAGTTCAAGCCGGCGCTAGTCGGCGCCTGCGCGAAAATCGGCTGTACGGTTGGCCTGCCTATGAAAATCGACAGTATTTCGATCGAGGCTAATGAACTGCAGGCAGTGGATCCGACGCGCAATCTGTTTTCACTCAACCTGTTGCTACGCAATCGCAGCGACACTGTGCAAGCCTGGCCCAACATCGAGCTGACCCTGAACGATGCGAATGAGAAGGCGATAGTGCGACGCGTATTTGTACCTCACGATTATTTGAACGCATCGGTCAGTCCGGCCCAGGGTTTCGGCAGTGACCAGGAACAGCCTGTGAAACTGGGTTTTGAGCTATTGCAGCTGAAGGCATCGGGTTACCGGGTATATCTGTATTATCCGTAATGCTAAACTCGGTATCGTTAATCGTCTCGTAGATGTTGTAAATTCACGCGTGGGTACTGCGTACCCACCCTACGTTTAAACCCTGTCCCAAAAAATATAATATGTCCTCTCTCATTTGCGGTTCACTGGCTTTCGACGTCATCATGCAATTCCCGGGACGTTTCTCGGATTCGCTGCTGGCGGATCAGTTGCACAAGATCAGCGTCTCGTTCCTGGTGCCAACCATGCGCCGCGACTTTGGCGGTTGCGCCGGTAATATCGCCTACAATCTGAAGCTGCTGGGCGGTGATCCGCAGATCATGGCCACGGTCGGCCACGATGGCGGCGACTATCTCGAGAGACTGGATCGGCAAGGTATTTCGCGCAAATCCGTGCGCACCATCGAATCGATCTACACTGCACAATGTTTCATTACCACCGACTCCGACAACAACCAGATCACCGCCTTCCATCCAGGCGCGATGACCTACTCGCACGAAAATAAAGTGGCCGATGCCGGTCCGGTCAAACTGGCGATCGTTGCTCCCGATGGCCGTGACGGCATGCTGCAACACGCTGCCGACTGCGTGGCGCTGGGCATCCCGCTGATCTTCGATCCGGGCCAGGGCATGCCGATGTTCAACGGCGATGAACTGAAACATTTCATCGAGCTGGCCACCTACATCGCCATGAATGATTACGAAGCCGAGATGCTGGCTTCACGCACCGGCTTGTCGCTGCCGCAAATTGCCGAGCGCGTATCGGCGCTGATAGTTACCCGCGGCGAACTCGGCGCGGAGATATTTACCGCTGGCGGAAAAATCGACATTCCTTGCGTTAAGGCCGAACAAGTGCTGGACCCTACCGGCTGCGGCGACGCCTTCCGCGCCGGCATGCTGTATGGCTTGAGCAACGGCATGGACTGGGCTACCACCGGCCGTCTCTCCAGTTTGTTGGGCAGCATCAAAATTGCCCATCAGGGCCCGCAGAATCACACACCTAGCCGCGCCGAAATCGATGATCGATTTCATCGTGAATTTGGTTACCGATTGTAAAAGTAGCACATCAATTCCTATGCCCCGCATTTATACTGGGTGGGGTATAGGAAAAAATCCTTGAATTCGTGCCTTATATCAAAGTTTATTCAAGCATACTCCCCATCATCACGGATTTTACGTGATACATGTCACTCTTCTCAATCTGAACTAATCTGCTAGGCTTATATCCAATTTGTATTAGAACAATGGATGGAGAGCCTTATGAACAAGCGACTTTTAGTAGGTGTAACCTTGCTGGGCACAACCATGCTGCTAGGCGGCTGCGTCGCCTATCCGTACGGTGGTGACGCGTATTATGGCGGCGGTTATGGCGGTGGCTATTACGGTGGCGGCTACTATGCTCCGGCACCGGTTTATGTAGCACCAAGCGTGGATATCGGCATCGGCTACTCGCGTGGCTGGGGCGGCAGGGGCTGGGGGGGTGGTGGGGGCTGGCATGGCCGCTAAGCAGCTTGTCTCCCGTGCAGACTGAACATGTGATTGGACAACGTTGCGATCTCGACGCATGATGCTACCTATCTTTAACCAGGAGTCCTCATGAAACGATTGATTGCCGCTTTATTGGTTTGCAGTGCTGTTGCAGCGCCGGCCTTTGCCGCCCTCAAGGCTGGCGAACAAGCTCCACCATTTACGACCCAGGCCTCGCTCGGCGGCAAGGTATTCAGCTATTCGCTGGCGGACGAGCTGAAAAAAGGCCCGGTAGTGCTCTATTTTTATCCCGCCGCCTTCACCAAGGGTTGCACCATTGAGGCCCACTTGTTTGCCGATGCGGTCGACAAGTACAAAGCGCTCGGCGCTACCGTAATCGGCGTTTCGGCCGACAACATCGACACGCTCAACAAATTTTCAGTCAGCGAATGCCGCAGTAAATTCCCGGTTGCCGCCGATCAGGACCAGAAGATCATGAAGTCCTACGATTCGGTGCTGCTCTCCAAAACCAGCTACGCCGACCGGGTATCGTATGTGATCGCTCCCAACGGCAGCATCATTTACGAATACAGCAGCCTGGACCCGGATAAACATGTCAGCAATACGCTGCAAGCACTGGAACAGTGGGTCGCCAAACAGAAGAAATAATGCCGCCATGCAGTGATACTGTGATGCGGTATAGCAGATAGAAAAAAAGCGCGCTGTCGACAGCGCGCTTTTTTTACGTGGATTTTCAATCAGCCGGCAACTTTTCGCCGATGCCCCTCAAGATTCGGCAAGAACGCCGCCAGCAATCCGATCAATGGCAGGAAAGAGCAGACCTGATAGACAAAGCGGATGCTCGTCATGTCTGCCAGCTGACCCAGGGCGGCGGCACCGATACCGCCCATGCCGAAGGCAAACCCGAAGAACAGCCCTGACACGGTACCAACTTTGCCAGGCACCAGCTCTTGGGCGAATACCAGGATGGCCGAGAATGCAGAAGCCAGGATCACGCCGATCACCACCGTCAGCACGCCGGTCCAGAACAGATTCGCATACGGCAGCATGAGGGTAAATGGCGCCACGCCCAGAATCGATACCCATATCACCAGCTTGCGGCCCACCTTGTCGCCAATCGGGCCGCCCAGCACGGTACCGGCAGCCACCGCGAACAGGAATACAAACAAATGCAGCTGCGCCGATTGCACCGACAGCTGGAATTTATCGATCAGGTAAAACGTGAAGTAGCTGCTCAGGCTGGCCATGTAAAAGTATTTCGAGAAAACCAGCATCAGCAAGATACCGATCGAGAACATGACCTTTTTGCGCGGCAGCGCCACATAGTGCTGCTTTACTTTAGCCGGCTTGCCTTTGGCCTCCATGCGCTTGCGCTTGTACCAGTTACCGATCTGCCACAGCACCACAATCGCCAGCAATGCCGCTGCCGAAAACCAGGCGATGCTGGTCTGTCCGTGCGGAATCACAATCCATGCCGCCAGCAACGGCCCCATGGAACTGCCGGCATTGCCGCCGACCTGGAATATCGATTGCGCCAGCCCGTGGCGTCCGCCGGAAGCCATACGCGCCACGCGCGACGACTCGGGATGGAAGATGGATGAACCGGTGCCGACCAGAGCCGCGGCGAACAGCAAGATGCCGTAGCTAGGCGCAACCGACAAGATCAGCAAGCCTACCAAGGTAAAGCCCATCCCCAATGCCAGCGAATACGGCTTGGGATGTTTGTCGGTGTACAACCCCACCAGCGGTTGCAAGATCGATGCGGTAATTTGGTAAGTCAGGGTAATCAGGCCGATCTGCGCAAAGCTGAGATTGAAATTACCTTTCAGCAGTGGATAGATCGACAAGATCAGCGACTGGATCATGTCATTCAGGAAATGGGCAAAACTGATGGCGCCCAATACGCGAAAACCGGTTTTTTCGGCATCGTGCGATCCCAGCGCGGGGGAAATCTGCTTGGCAGCGGTTTGCATGGTGATGGAATGGCTAGTTGGAATATGGCGCAAATGAGATGAAAAGCAGCCAGGTCAGGCGCGGCGAAGACTCTTTCTATAACTCTTCCTCATTTGCAAGACATCAGTGTAAGCAAAAAATCCAAGACTGTTTTAAGATAGAAAGACATAATTTGTCGTATTTCTGCCATTCTGTCATTCCGTCACCATGCCCGTAAAAATACTTACCCATACCAAGATAGGCTTGGTGGATGTCGTGCCGGACGCGCAGCACCCGGTGCGCCTGCGCGCCCGTAACCTTGCCGCCGCCGAATTGCTAAGCGCCCACTCCCATCCCTGGGGCCAGGTCACCTATGCGCCGGAAGGCGTATTACGGGTAAGCGTGGGCAACAGCACCTGGATCGTGCCGCCGCTGCGGGCCATCTGGATTCCACCGTACGTAGAGCATGAAATGGCGACCATCGAAAAATCGCAGTTGCGGGCCTTGTATGTCCATCCCGATGCGGCGCCGTTTCACGGCCAGGACTGCATTGTGCTGGAAGTGTCGAGCTTGTTGCGTGAACTGATTGTCGCACTTTCGCAAGCCGAAGACGACAGCCTGCGCGAGTCGCTGCTCAGCCAGTTGATACTGGACGAACTGGCCGCGGCAAGAACACCCGGCATACGCATCTCTCTGCCGACTGAAAAACGTCTACAGGCGATCTGCCAGGCACTGATGGAAACGCCCGACTCCAGCAAGACGTTGGCTGACTGGTCAGAACAGGTTGGTGCTTCGGAGAGAACTCTGGCGCGCCTGTTCGAACGCGACCTGGGCATGACCTTCGGTCAATGGCGGCAGCAGATCAGGCTGGCGCATGCGGCGCCGATGATCGCGCGCGGCATGCCGTTGTCGCTGGTGGCGTCCGAACTGGGTTACGCCAGCCAGTCGGCCTTCTCCGCCATGTTCCGGAAAACCTTCGGCCAGTCGCCGTCGACTTTCTTTGCCCCGAAAAAAAATAGCCAGGCGGCGGCCAATCAGCAGATTCAACAGTCTCGGCAGGATTCGCTCTGAGCCAGATGCAACTGGCGTAGCTGCGCTTGCAACTGCGGGCTGGCTGCCGTCATCGGCGCACGCAGCTCGTCGCGGATCCAACCCTGCTGTGCCAGCAATGCCTTCACCGGCCCAGGACTTGGCTCGGCAAACATCAACCGAATCAGCGGCGCCAGTTCATGGAAAATGGCACGGGCGTCGTGCAAACGCTGCTCGACTACCGCACGGTACAGCGCCACGAAACGTTGCGGCCACACATTCACCGATGCCGAAATGGCGCCGCTGCCGCCCATGCACAGGCTGTTGAAGATGTTGATGTCTTCTCCCGCCAGCACTTGCAGGCGGCCGTCCGCGATCAGTGCCTGGGTGGTGGATATCGATCCGCTGCAATCTTTGACCGCCTGTATCTGCGGATGCGCAGCGAGTGTCAACAGAGTCTGCAGTTCGATCTCCACGCCAGTGCGGTAGGGAATGTCATACAACACCAGCGGCACCGGACTGGCGTCGGCCAGGCGGGTGAAATGATCGATAATGCCCTGCTGTGACGGCCGCACATAACAAGGTGCGGGAATCAAAAAGCCGGCGATGTCCCTCTCCCGCTCGCTAAACTGCCGCAGGTTTTGGTGCAACTGTCCGCTATGATTGTCGCCCAAACCGACAATCACCGGCAAGCCGGCTGCGGCATCCAATACGGTGTGCACCAATGCCTGCTGCTCAAGCTGGTCCAGCGCGGCGGCTTCGCCGGTGGTGCCGAGCGCCACCAGTCCACTCACGCCAGCTTCGGCATAGTGGCGCACCAGCTTGCGCAAAGCCGGATGATCGACTTGTCCATCGGAAAAAGGGGTGACCAGCGCCACCCAGATACCAGTAAAAATTGACATCACAACACTCCTGAAAAAACCTAACTGAGTTGACCGTCGGGGGTCCGTTCAGAAGTGCGAAGGAGTTTGTGTGCGGGAGGGAGAGATTTATCCGAGAGCCTGCTGTTCCGTCGCCCATCTGACGGAACAGCGAGCTCCGGTCAGATGAGCTGCTGTTTTTTTGCTTTGACTACGCGGCACAATGCCACTGCACCGCAATGGGCAGGCTGGCATGTGGAATGAGAATTCTGCGTAGTCATGGTTGATGATTTTAATGCATGGGCTAATTTGCAGCGTACAACTTATTGCGGAACGGTATCCTTGAACGACTGACGTTCAGATAATTTCTCAAACAGCTTGGTCAGCGTCGGATAATCTTCGCGCCAGGTAATGTCCGGAAAACGGAAACTGAGCCAGCCCAGCGCGCAACCAACCGCAACATCAGCCAGCGAATAATGGGTGCCGGAGCAGAATGGCTTTTCCGCCAGACCCGCCGCCATCGCTTTCAGGCCGGCGTCGATCTTGCGTTGTTGACGATCGATCCAGGCTTGGCTGCGCTGCTCTTCAGGGCGCAGGTTGTTTTCCAGGCGGATCAATACACCGGCTTCCAGCACGCCATCGGCCAGCGCTTCCCAGCATTTCACCTCGGAGCGCTCGCGGCTGTTGATCGGAATTAATTTGCCGACCGGTGTCAGGGTGTCAAGATATTCGACGATCACGTGCGAATCGAACATGGCGCCGCCGTCTTCCATTATCAGGCAAGGTACCTTGCCCAATGGATTGGAAGCCTGGATCTTGGTGTCTGCAGACCAGACGTCGTCCAGCACAAAGTCGTAATCAAGCTTTTTTTCCGCCATGACAACACGCACTTTGCGAACAAAAGGACTACCCAGGGAACCGATCAGCTTCATATGTCACTTACTGTAAAAAATGTTGGCTGATTATAGCATTCGCCCCCTGCCACTTTGTTCATCACCGACCCTGCCCGCGTGTAAAGCGACATATTTACCACGGTGCCAATGGTAAAATTCGGTTTAGCTCGTTTTGCCTTGCGTTGTTGCCGGACGTTGTTGCTAAAATCTCAGATTGGTTTTCTTACGCACCTACAGCGATGTTGTGCAGTTGCAAAATAGAAACAACTGGCGCGCCAGCCCTATCTTCACTCACCTCTATAGTCATCATTATCATGTCTCTTACCACGCTTTCCGCCCTGTCCCCGCTGGATGGCCGCTACGCCGCCAAAACCGATAAGCTGCGCCCGATCCTGTCTGAGGCCGGTTTCATGCACCACCGGGTCAAGGTTGAAATCGCCTGGCTGCAAGCGCTGTCGAGTGCCGGCTTTGCCGAGATCAAACCGTTCTCCGCCAGCGCCAGTGCACTGCTAGACAAACTGGCAAGCGATTTCACTGAAGCCGATGCAGAACGCATCAAGGCCATCGAAGCCGTCACCAACCACGACGTCAAAGCGGTCGAGTACTGGCTCAAGGAACAGGTCAAGGACGTGCCGGAACTGGTCGCAGCATCTGAATTCATCCACTTCGCCTGCACCTCGGAAGACATCAACAACACCTCGCACGGCATGATGCTGAAAGCGGCGCGCGATACCGTGCTGCTGCCAGCCTTGCAACAAGTGATCGCCAAGCTGACTGAACTTGCCCACACCAATGCCGATTTGCCGATGATGTCGCGCACCCACGGCCAGCCAGCCAGCCCGACTACGCTCGGTAAGGAAATGGCTAACGTCGTGGCGCGCCTGCAACGTGCGGTGAAACGTATCGCCGCAGTGGAAATCCTCGGCAAGATGAACGGCGCGGTCGGCAACTATAATGCCCACCTGTCAGCCTACCCTGACTTCGATTGGGAAAATTTCTCGAAGAATGTGATCGAACAGCGCCTGGGCCTGGTGTTCAATCCCTATACCATCCAGATCGAGCCGCATGACTACATGGCCGAACTGTTCGATGCCATCAGCCGCACCAACACCATCCTGCTCGACTTGAATCGCGATATCTGGGGTTACATCTCGCTCGGCTTTTTCAAGCAACGCACCAAGGCTGGCGAAATCGGTTCGTCGACCATGCCGCACAAGGTCAACCCGATCGATTTCGAGAACTCCGAAGGTAACCTGGGCATGGCCAACGCCGTGCTCAAGCACATGTCGGAAAAGCTGCCGCTGTCACGCTGGCAGCGTGACCTGACCGATTCCACCGTATTGCGCAATATCGGCGTCGGCCTCGGTTACGCGATCCTGGCTTACGATAGCTGCCTGCGCGGCTTGAACAAGCTGGAAGTCAATCCGGGCCGCCTGGCGGACGATCTGGACGCAACCTGGGAAGTACTGGCCGAGCCGGTGCAAACCGTGATGCGCCGCTACGGCATCGAGAACCCGTACGAGCAGCTGAAAGAACTGACACGCGGCAAAGGCATCTCCAAAGATGCGCTGCGCGAGTTCATCCTCAAGCTGGAAATCCCGCAGGAAGCCAAAGACCATCTGCTGGCCATGACGCCGTCCAACTACATCGGACATGCGGCATTGCTGGCGAAGAAAATCTAAAGTACCGCATCCGGCGTTCATTTCGCCAGACCAAAAAAAACCAGCCCGAAGGCTGGTTTTTTTATAACTGCAACGCCTTACACTACGGCGCCGTCAGTCTCGTCTTTTTCCTTGATCGGCTTGATCATGTCTTCACGTTTGACGCCCAGCCACATTGCCACAGCCGCCGCCACGAACACCGAAGAGTAGATACCGAACAGAATACCGATGGTCAGTGCCAGTGCGAAGTAATGCAATGCAGGGCCGCCGAACACGAACATCGACAACACCATGATTTCAGTACTGCCGTGCGTGATGATGGTACGGGAAATCGTGCTGGTGATCGCATGGTTCATGACATCCGACACCGCCAGTTTGCCGAAGCGGCGATCGCGGAAAGTTTCACGTACCCGGTCGAACACCACCACCGATTCATTCACGGAATAACCCAATACCGCCAGGATCGCCGCCAACACCGTCAGCGAGAATTCCCACTGGAAGAATGCGAAGAAGCCGAGAATGATCACCACGTCATGCAAGTTGGCGATAATCGCCGCTACCGCGTATTTCCATTCGAAGCGGATAGCCAGGTAAATCATGATGCCGATCACCACGAACAGCAACGCCATCAAGCCGTCGTGCGCCAGTTCGTCACCCACTTGCGGTCCGACGAACTCGGTGCGTTTCAACTGAACATCTGGGTCCTGTTGCTGCAAGGCTTTCAGTACGGTAGCGCTTTGCTCGTTGGAGTTTTCACCCTTTTTTGCAGGCAGGCGAATCATCACATCTTGCGCGGTGCCGAAATTGGTGACCTGGTTATCGGTATAACCAATGCCCTCAACCGTCTTGCGTATGCCCTCGATATTGGCCGGCTTGCTGTAGGCGACTTCGATTACCGTACCGCCGGTAAACTCGATCGACAGATGCAGGCCTTTCGAGAACAGGAAGAATACGGCGAATACAAACGTCAGCGCCGAGATTGCATTGAATATCAATGCATGGCGCATGAACGGAATATCTTTTTTGATACGGAAAAGTTCCATCACATTCCTTTTGGTTCACACCACTGGTTCTTACCTGTGTGGCCGCGCATCCCTGGATGCCAATGCGGCCACAACGTTATTCAATACCTGCTTGCAGCTTATGTTTTAAGCGTTCGGCTTCCAGATCTGGCCAATCGACAAGCTTGTCAGTTTCTTCTTGCGGCCGTACCAGAGATTGGCGAAACCACGTGACACGAAGACCGCTGAGAAAATCGAAGTCAGGATACCGAGGCAATGCACCACTGCAAAACCGCGAATCGCACCGGAACCGAAAATCAACAGCGCCAGGCCGGCAATCAATGTCGTCACGTTCGAGTCGAGAATGGTGGCCCAGGCGCGGTCGAAACCGATGGAAATCGCTGCCTGCGGTGAATTGCCGTTGCGCAGTTCTTCGCGGATACGTTCATTCACCAGCACGTTGGCGTCAATCGCAATACCCAGGGTCAGCGCAATCGCGGCGATACCCGGCAAGGTCAGTGTTGCCTGCAAAGTGGATAGCACCGCAATCAGCAACAACAGGTTGACCGACAGAGCCAGTACGCTGAACAGGCCGAACAACATGTAGTAGATGATCATGAACACTGCGATGACGGCAAAACCGTACATGGTCGAGTCAAAACCCTTCTTGATGTTCTCGGCGCCCAGTTGCGGGCCGATGGTGCGTTCTTCGATGATCGTCATCGGAGCTGCCAGCGAGCCGGCGCGCAACAGCAGCGCCAGGTCGGCCGCCGCTTCGGGCGAACCCATGCCGGTGATCTGGAAGCGCGAACCCAATTCGCTTTGAATCGTCGCCACGGTCAAGACTTCGCCCTTGCCTTTTTCAAACAGCACGATCGCCATCGACTTGCCAACCTTGCCGCGGGTAGCGTCACGCATCTTGCGGCCGCCGTCGCCATTAAGGTCGATGCTGACTGCCGGTTGCTGGTTCTGGTCGAAGCTGACTGCAGCGCTGGAGATATAGTCGCCAGTCAGTACGGGATCCTTGTACAGCACTACCGGCGCATTCTTGCCGACCTTGAACAGTTCGGAACCGAAAGGGACGGCAGCGGTAGTTTCCGTGCCGCGAGTCACCGACTCATCCACCATGCGTACTTCCAGCGTGGCTGTGCGGCCGATAATGTCCTTGGCGCGCGAAACGTCTTGCACACCTGGCATTTGCACTACGATGCGGTCAGCACCCTGGCGCTGGATGATCGGCTCGCTCACGCCCAGTTCATTAACCCGTTTCGACAAGGTCGTGATGTTTTGGGTAACGCCGTTATCGACGATCTGCTTGAGCGCTTCCGGCTTCAGCGACGCCGTCAGCATCGGGTCGGAACCAGCAACCGCGGGCGCCACCTGGATCAGCATCTCGGACAGTTGCGGCGCCAATATTTTGAGCGCCTTTTGCAGCGTGTCCTGGTCGCGGAAACTGATTTCGATGCTATCGCCATTGCGGTTGATGCCGCTGTAGCGAATATCCTTGTCGCGCAGTTCACTGCGGGCACTGGCTTGCAAACCTTGCAAGCGCTTGTTGATGACCGCCTTGGTATCGACCTGCATCAGGAAGTGCACGCCGCCGCGCAAATCGAGTCCCAGATACATCGGGAACGCGTGGATCGCTTGCAGCCAGTGCGGCGTATTCGGCACCAGGTTGAAGGCGACCACGTAGATCGGATCGGTCGGGTCGGTATTCAGTTTTTGTTCCAGCAAAGCCTTGGCCTTGAACTGGGTATCGGTATCGTGGAAACGGGCGCGCACCGTGCCTTGGGCGCCGGCGGTCTCGAAAGTGACGCTGTCCGTCGCCAGATTACCTTGTTGCAGCACCTGCGAAACCTGGTCAGCCAGGGAGCTGTCGACCTTCAAGGTCGATTTGCCGCTGCTCACCTGTACCGCAGGCGATTCGCCAAAGAGATTCGGTATGGTGTACAGCACGCCAAACAGCAGCGCGATGACGATCAGAATATATTTCCAGAGAGGATAGCGATTCATAGTGATTCAGCGTTCTGTGCGAGTCTCAAGATCAGATGAGTCTCTTGCTTGTGTGTGAGGCTACCGATGCCCAGAGCGGATTTCGCTGCGAGGCTCTTTTCTGTATTTGACAACATGCCTGACAAGTAACGAGAGCACCCGGTCCGGATGCTCTCATTCCATCAATCAGGGCAAATTTTACAGTGCCGTCTTGATTGTGCCCTTTGGCAGCAACGTGGTGACCGAACCCTTTTGCACCACGACTTCAGTACCGCTGGCGATTTCCAGGGTGATGTAGCCGTCGGCAACTTTAGTGATCTTGCCCAGCATGCCGCCGGCCGTGACGACTTCATCGCCCTTGCCGAGTGCTTCCATCATGGCTTTTTGCTCTTTCTGACGCTTCATTTGCGGACGAATCATCAAGAAGTACAACACTACGAACATCAGGATGATCGGCAAGAAGCTGGTCAGGTTGCCGCTCAGGCCCAGTGGACCGGTGGCAGCGGTAGCTGCAGGTGCAGCTTGCGCATATGCATTGGAAATAATGAACACGAGTTGCTCCAAGTAGTAGTTTGAAAATAGCCCAGCATTCTAGCATTGGGTAGCGGCGTACAACCGCCCGGTATGTCGCCCGTTGCCATTTATTGCCGGGAAAATCAGCTCAGCCTGCCGCGGCCTCTATGTACCGAAGCAGCTGGAACCAGCTGTCATAGACCCTTTTACCTAAAAATAGTTGCAAAAAAACATATTTTTATGATGTTTTTCTAGTAACTTACCAGCAATCCTTATTGCCAGCCCTCGCTGGCGACCCGCGCAGGCAACTTATACGCCGCGTGCCCGGTCGATATGAAATTGCTTCACAAACACGCTGAATTGGCCGACATCCAGGGCATTCCTGATATTTTTCATCAGATCCAGGTAATAGTGAAGATTGTGAATCGTATTCAGCCGCGCGCCAAGGATTTCACCGGTGCGATGCAGATGATGCAAATAAGCGCGTGAAAAATTGCGGCAGGCATAACAACCGCAAGTCTCGTCCAGCGGCTTTTCATCTTCCTTGTAGCGGGCATTCTTGATCTTCAGGTCGCCGAAACGGGTAAACAACCAGCCGTTGCGCGCGTTGCGGGTAGGCATCACGCAGTCGAACATGTCAACGCCATTCTCAACTCCGGCCACCAGATCCTCCGGCGTGCCGACACCCATCAGATAGTGCGGCTTGTCGGCCGGCAGTTGCGGCCCGATATGCGCCAGCACGCGCATCATTTCTTCTTTCGGCTCACCCACCGACAGGCCGCCGATGGCGATGCCGTTAAAACCGACGTCCTGCAAGCCGGCCAGCGACTCATCACGCAAATTCTCATACATGCCGCCCTGGACGATGCCAAACAGCGCATTCGGATTTTCCAGCTGGTCGAACTCGTTCTTGGAGCGCTTGGCCCAACGCAGCGACATCCGCATCGATTGCGCCGCCTCGTCGCTGGTGGCAGGCCGGCCGTCGATTTCATACGGCGTGCACTCGTCGAACTGCATCACGATGTCGGAATTCAAGATCTTCTGGATCTGCATCGACACTTCAGGCGAGAGGAACAGTTTGTCGCCGTTGATCGGCGAAGAGAACTTGACGCCCTCTTCGGTAATCTTGCGCATGGCCCCCAGCGAAAACACCTGGAAACCGCCGGAATCGGTCAGGATCGGCTTATCCCAACCCATGAACTTGTGCAGGCCGCCGAATTTCTCGATGACGTCATTGCCCGGCCGCAGCCACAGATGGAAGGTATTGCCGAGAATGATCTGGGCTTCGATCTCGACCAGTTCCAGCGGTGACATCGCCTTCACCGAACCATAGGTGCCGACCGGCATGAAAATCGGCGTTTCGACAACGCCGTGGTTGAGTTTGAGACGGCCGCGACGGGCCTTTCCTTCGGTTTT
>FTFY01000928.1_pt1 | contig 52930 bp, 47 predicted proteins | sample 1640561 | NCBI WGS metagenome assembly FTFY01 (sample SAMEA3914789, study PRJEB12502) | metagenome | biome: forest; material: soil | place: Canada | collected 2011-07-03 | depth 0.3 m | reverse complement strand
TCGTTATCCGGCACCGTCATGCCGACGCCTTGCGCCAGGTCTTTCACTGCTTCCACAAAGCCAAGGCCGGAATATTCGATCAGGAAACCGATCGCCGTGCCATGCGCGCCACAACCAAAGCAGTGATAAAACTGCTTGGTTGGACTCACCGTGAAACTAGGTGATTTTTCGTTATGGAAAGGGCACAAGCCCATCAGGTTTGCGCCGCCTTTTTTCAATTGCACGTACTTGCCCACCACATCGACAATGTCGACGCGGTTGAGCAGGTCCTGAATAAAGGATTGAGGGATCACGTAGACTTGAGGGCGCGCAACGGGTTTGTGTGTTTATCGGGCAATCAAGCGATCAGGCTTTGGTCAATGCGACTTTCACCAGCGCCGAAACCGCAGTCATGTCGGCGCGGCCGGCAAGCTTAGGTTTCAGGATGGCCATGACCTTGCCCATGTCCTGCGGGCCGGCGGCGCCGCTGGCCGCAACGGCTGCAGCCACCTCAACCTGGATTTCCGCATCTGTCAGGCCGGCTGGCATGTAGTTGGCGAGGATAACCAGTTCGGCTTTCTCGATATCGGCCAGATCCTGGCGGCCACCGGCTTCAAACTGGCTGATCGAGTCTTTGCGTTGCTTGATCATCTTTTCGATGATGGCCAGCACGTGGGCGTCGCCCAGTTCGATGCGTTCATCGACTTCTTTTTGTTTGATTGCTGCTGTGATCAGGCGGATGGTGCCCAGTTTTGCAGCCTCTTTGGCGCGCATCGCGGCCTTCATGTCTTCGGTGATCTGTTCTTTCAAGCCCATGCGGTTCTCCATTCGGTGGTGTTTTTCATCTGAAATCAGAAAAACAAAAATACTCGATGACGATGGCGGCCGAGTCGTACAAGGCTACCGTTGATGGTGTGAAAAACGGCAAAACCCGCTGCGGAGCAACACCGGAGCGGGTTTGTAACGCGATTCAGTCAGCCGCAACAAGATTTGTATGCGGTGAAGAATTAGTACAAATATTAGTACAGTTTTTTCGGCAATTGCTGGCTGCGAATGCGTTTGTAATGACGTTTTACAGCAGCTGCCAGCTTGCGCTTGCGCTCTGCAGTTGGCTTTTCGTAAAATTCACGTGCACGCAACTCAGTCAGCAGACCTGTTTTTTCAATAGTGCGCTTGAAGCGACGCATCGCAACTTCGAAGGGCTCATTTTCTTTAAGACGAATTGTGGTCATGTAAATTCAAACCAATGTTTGTGTAGGGAAGAACGAGATTATAGCGGGGAAAACCAATAAATGGAAGTCTTATCCTGCGATGATTTAATCTTGCCACTTATTTGCAACATTAATTGCAACGTCACTTACAGAGCTCAGGACGACGCTTTGGGACGATTGCGATCCAGGAAAATAGCAATCGCGGCGCCTGCTATTACCCCAAGAATCAGTCCGATGGCGAGAAATATCGAAAGTTTTGGGAAGTAGGGTTTTACCGGTACGTAAATAGCATCTACCAGCATAGTCGGGAAACTGTCAGTTTTTGTGCGCAGATCCATCAAGGCGGCTTGTTCGTTCGTCAGGTTGCGTATTTGCTCATCCTGTTTTGCCAGCACGTTGATAGCCACCACACTTGGCTCAAATCTGGCTCCGGCAGGGCTGCTCGTCGCATTCTTGAGACTGGCTTCCATGCGGGCTTTCTCGGTTGTTGCCTGCAACATTTCGCGCGTATTGGCCTCAAGGCGATCATTCAGGTTTTTCACCATTGGCGCCAGGCGCACATTATGCACACTTACCAGTGCCTGTACCGCCGAATTCAAGCTGTTTTTGGCGTCTTCCTGGGAAAGGCCGACAACGTTGATATCCATGAAATCGGTGTTTTTTCCAGGAATAGCTTTCAGTGTTTTACGGAAAAGACGGGTACGGTCGTCGCTGTCCTCATTTAAAGGAAGGCCGATCGCAGTCAATGCCTGATCTTGTAGTTGGCGCTGCTTGAAGCGCTCTGCGGCTTGTGCAGTAGGTTCGATCAAAGTCGTTGGATTGACGGGCAATTGACCAATTTGTATGGTTGCTGAAGCCTGCCATTGGGGAGGCAAGGCGAATTTGAGTGCTGTTGCAGCTATCAGGGCGATGATAATGCACCCTAACAAAATCAACCAATGGCGTTTGAAGCTGTCTAATGTTGCAGTTAGATCCATCGATTCCGCATCTTCGAGTTGTGTTGCATCAGTGTCGCGTGAAAAATTATTACTCATAGGAAAATAACGTCTCTAATAAAATGTACTAATTGAATTGTATTGTTCTGTAACGTGATTTTACTGCCTGTGAGGCAATAGATGTCCATTTTCATGGTCAAATTGTCAGCCCTGCCGCAGTACCCGACGCCCAGGCCCACTGAAAGTTGTAGCCGCCCAGCCATCCGGTGACGTCCACCGACTCGCCGATAAAATACAAACCATTGACCTGCTTGGACATCATGCTCTGCTGAGATAGTTCCCTGGTATCGATCCCACCCAGGGTAACTTCGGCTTTGCGATATCCTTCAGAGCCATTGGGCAAGATGGTCCAGCGATTGATTGCATCCCCCAAGTTGCGCAACTGGCGATCTGGCATGTCTGCCAGGCGCGCTGCAGGATCCAGCTCGTTGGCCTCGATGATGCCGTGTGCCAGTCGTGTCGGAAGCCACTGCGCGAAGACGTTGCCAAGGTTCTTTTTAACCGAGGTTTTGCCTTCAATTAACGTGCTGACGACGTCGATTTCAGGCAGGAGATTCAATGACAGGGGGGTGCCAGCCTTCCAAAAGCTGGAGATCTGCAGGATCGCCGGCCCTGATAGTCCACGATGCGTGAACAACAAGTCTTCCTTGAATTCGCCGCGGTTTTTTTTATCGCCGGTTTCGACCTCAACCGGCAAGGCAATACCGGCCAGTGGCAAAAATGGTTGCCAGGCTGCCGCATCAAAGGTCAGGGGCACCAGGCCGGGTTGAGGCTCGATTACGTTTAGATCAAACTGACGCGCGATGCGATAAGCGAAATCGGTGGCGCCAATTTTGGGAATCGACAAGCCGCCGGTTGCGATGACGACATTGCTCGCAAGTATTTCTCCGGCGCTACTGTCTATCCGAAACAGATCGCCATCCTTACCCACATTGGCAACGCTGCAAGGCATGCGCCAGCTGACATTACCCAGATCGCACTCGGCTTTCAGCATGGCGATCACTTGCTCAGAAGAATCGTCACAGAACAATTGCCCTTTGTGCTTTTCGTGATAGCCGATCCGATAGCGTTTCATCAAGCTAAGGAAGTCTTGCGGTGTGTAGCGCGACAGGGCGCTTTTGCAAAAATGCGGGTTCTGCGACAGAAAATTTTGCGGTCCGGCGTTGATGTTGGTGAAGTTGCAGCGGCCGCCGCCCGAGATGCGGATTTTTTCCGCCAGTTTGGTGGCGTGATCGATAAGGACGACTTTTTTTCCGCGTTGCCCGGCGACTGCAGCGCACATCATGCCCGCAGCGCCGGCGCCGATGACGGCGACATCAAATTGTTTTTGCATTGATTCTTGTTGAAATGATATTTAAAGCCACGTTACTGGAAATACGGCGGCGGCTCTTGCCCCATCCACAGTTCGGACGACAGACGCATCATGTCATTGAGTGAACCGCGCTGGGTAAATGTCTGCCTGAGCCAGCTGGCATCGCTGAGGCGGTCTTCTGCCATATGGCGCAATCGCTTTATGGTCAGTTGCTCCGCTTCGTTCTGAGTATACCTCTGCAAGTCCTGCAGATGGTCTAGCAGATGCTGGTAGATAGGTAATTTCGACGAGTCGGCCGGGTTGTTGCCATGCAACGCCATGGAGCCGTTCAGCCCATAACGGCTGGCTTCGAAGCGATTGTATTGATACAGCAGATAAAAATCGTTGGTGATGACAAATGGTCGTTCCGTCAAAATCCAGCGCGCCAGCAATTGCGCGTAGCATCCCAGGTGTGCCGCGTGCTCAATCGTCAGCGGCGTGTCGCAAACGCGGATTTCAACCGTGCCGTATTCCGGCTTGGGCCGGATGTCCCAGTAAAAATCCTTCATGCTGCCGATGATTCCCATGCGCAGCAATTCATCGTAATACGATTCAAAATCGGTCCATCGGGTCAGTGTCGGCGCGGTTCCCGACAGCGGGAATGCGCGCACCACATTGCTGCGCGACGATTCGAATTTGGTATCGGCACCTTGATAAAACGGCGAGGCGGCCGAGAGCGCGATGAAATGTGGCACGAAACGCGAAAACGCATGCGTCAGGTAGAGCGCGTCGTCACCGTTTGGTACGCCGATGTGGATATGCTGGCCGAAGACGGTGAACGTCTTTGCCAGATACCCGTATTTTTCGTGCAGATGATGGAAGCGTTCGCTAGGGGTAATCCGTTGTTCGTTCCAGTGCTGGAAGGGGTGCGCACCGCCGCCGGAAACGTCGATGTTCAGGTATTGCGCGCCGCGGTTCAGCGCAGCGCGCAAACCCTTGAGTTCCTCGATCAGATGGTCGACCCGGGTGTGTACATCTGAATTCAGCTCGATCATGCCCTGCGTCATTTCCAGCTTGATCTGTTTTTGCAAGTCGCGCGGCTCGATCCAGGTCAGCAGGTCGACGGCGTCGCTGGCCAGGTTGTAGTTGCGGCGATTGACCAGTTGCAACTCGAGTTCGATTCCCATCGTGAACGGGTTGGAACTGGTGAAAGGCAGGCCGGTTTCTGCGGATTGCGCTTCTCCGCCCGCGGTGCCACCTTTGGTATTTTCATTCATGGCCTTATCCATCATTCGCGTCCGCTTTCTCCAGATTTGATCAAGGCAAACTGAGTTGCTATCGGCCCCATCAATTCCAGCACGATCAGGCAGCCGGCCAGCAACGGCAAGACATCGCCAGTGGTGCTTGGATAGAGATAGGCAGTTGTTTGCATCAATCCCAGTCCGGCCTCCGTCATGGGTAATGTTCCCAAGGTAATGAGCGCCGCCTGTTTCCATTTCATCTTGGCAAAATGGGCAAACGCAAAGACCCCGCAAGCCATGGCAAGAAAGCGCGCCGCGATAAGTACGGCAACCGAGGCGCCCACCATCGACAGGTCGGACAAGCGGATCGACGCGCCTATCGTGATAAACAACATCACGATGAACAACTCATTGGCGACGCCAAACTCAAGCTCCATCAGATCATATTGATGATCAAGGTTCTTCGACATGATGGCGAAGATCAGCATGGTAAGCAATATTGGCAGCTGCAGTGCGTGCGCTGCGCCAATCGCCAGTGTGATGACGGCAATCACCAGCACGAACTGACGGCTCGGCTGGCGTCCAAGCAAGCGCGCCAGCGGAATCATCAGGCGATAGGTCAGATACGCCAATATCAGCGAGCCACCCAGTGAATAAAAGGTATGCGCCAACAGCGTACCGAATGGCGTAGCGCTTTCATGGGCAACAACCGGCAGCAAGGCATAGGCGGCCAGAATTGCGACAAAATTATTCAGCGCCGTCATGGCGGCCAGGCGACGCGTCACCTGGCCTTCTGCCTTGAGGTCGCGCACTACCACCATGACAACCGCCGGCGCAGTGGCGATGGCCAGCACGCCGCCCAACAGCGCCAGTACCTTGGAAGTACCAAACCATATCAGTGCGCCGCTGACGAACGCGAAACACAATACGGCGCTCAGGACGACCGTCGCCAGCAACCATTTTTCCCGGCGCAGCCAGCCGATATCGACATAGCGCCCCAGCTGATATACCACCAGCGCCATCGCCACGTCGGAAAAAATATTCGCCAGTTTGAGCACATCGCCGGACAACAGATCTAGTCCGCCGACACCCAGAAAAAAGCCGACGATCAGATAGCCGGTGATACGTGGAAACCAAGGGTTTTTCGTTACGATATGACCGCCCACCAGCCCGAACAGCAGCAAGCTGCCGAACAGTAACAGCGCATTCCATTGAATGGGCTGTGCTAGCGCAAAGGGCGGAAGAGTCCAATCCATGGATCCTCCAGAAAGTTAGTCTTGCAGCAAAGTACGACTGCTGGACAAGTTGCCGTATGGGCAGATGAATGGGGATAATGCTGAACTACACGAATACATGCTTACTTGCTTAACAGCCAGGCGCACTCTCCTTGCTTGATTATATTTGTGTCGCGCTATCGAATCTGTTTAAGCTTTAACCTAAGAATGCACACAATATGAAGCGCTTAACGGTAACACTTTGAGCGGCCTACTGCCAGATAGTACATGCATCTGCTCTTGGCATCGTCAATCTACGGTGTTTGTTCTTCCTTGTAAGAATTAGTTCCCTTGGGGAATTACTGTTTATTGATTACCGTGACTTATTGTATTGCATGTGTAGCGCACGGGAAACCCTCAGGCACTGTTCGACCTGTTCGGCAACCGGTTTCGGAACCAGTTCTTTTTGCACCAGTGCCTGTTGTATCCAGTTGGCGGTAGTGACGGCGTCGCGTTGTTCGGGCAGGGATGGGATCTCGTCGGCGATGGTTTGTTTCTCTATCAGCGTGGTTTGGGTGCCGCCATGTAACCAGTCGATTTTTTGTGCCTTCCTGGCATTGGCTACCGTTTCACCCTCGGTACCGCGCATTAAAAACACATCTCCGCGTTCCGCTGCAGCGGTAGTCGCGAAATAGGCGGTCAGCATTGTCAGGTATTCGGGATGCGTGTACGAACTCAGGCGCAGGGCCGGAATCACAAACGGTTGCATGATTTTGACCAGCGTGTGGGTTGAGTTACGGACGCCGAGGATCCGCCGCATGGCGAGCAACCTTGCCATTTTCGGCGCCAGTGCATCAATTGGCATGAAGGCCGGCAGGTGTTTGGCAAAACACTGTTGTGCCTGCTCGATGCTGTTGCAGATCGGCTGGCCCAGTGCTTGAAAAACCTCGGCGCTGGTGACGCGGCCGGGATCTGTCAAGACGCCGTGCAGCAGCACCGGCACGCCTTCACGCGCCAGCAACATCGCCAGCAAAGGGGTCAGGTTGGCCATGTGGCGCGCGCCGTTGTAGCTGGGGATGACAACCGGTGCGTACTGCCGGGCGCTTGCCGCGTTTGGATCGGTATTGGCCACGAGCGATATTTGTGTAAATGACGCTTCCGCCGCTTCCAGGAAACCGGCGACTTCCTCTACCGATTCGCCCTTGATGCGCATCGCCAACAGGATTCCGCCCAGTTCCAGATCGGAGACGCGGCCATCCAGCATGGCAGCGTACAAATCATGCGCATCGTTGCGTGACAGGCTGCGCGCGCCATCCTTGCCGCGTCCGATTTCCTTGATGAAGCGAGCGGCGGGGAACGGTTCGGCGGGCGGAATATTTTTCATGTATAGATAATGATCGAGGTTTGCGAGCAACCAATGAAGGTGGGCATATTTGTAGCGATTTTACTTTACCAGCCTGAGTTCATGGCCATCAGGTAAAATCGTCGCCTGTCGGGAGACCGGCAATTGGTGCTGTTTTTTTACTTCTCCTTGGCTTCTCCTATCCGGGTTTATATGGCATTTGATCCTAGCCAGCTTGAAATGCTGCGGCCGCAACTAGTGCGGTTTGCCGCGCTGCAGTTGCGCAATGACGCCTTGGCCGAAGATGCTGTCTCTGAAACCATCCTCGCGGTGCTTGAGCATCCGGACCGTTTTCAAGAGCAGTCCTCATTCAAAACCTACGTCATTGGCATTCTTAAGCACAAACTGCTGGATCAGCTGCGACGGGGCAAGCGCGAGGTGCAATTACTGAATATCGACGATGACGGCGAACGCAGCGATGCCGAGATGATCGATGCTTTATTTACACCGACAGGGCATGCAGTGGAAGCCGCGCCCAGTTGGGGAAATCCTGACCAGACGCTGGAGCGCAAGGAGTTTTTCGATATCTTGCAGTTGTGCATCGACAAGTTGCCGGCTAAAACCGGACGCATTTTCATGATGCGGGAATGGCTGGAACTGGATACCGAGGCAATTTGCAGAGAGTTGGATATCACCGCTGCGAATGCATGGGTATTGCTGTACCGGGCACGTGCCCGGCTGCGGGAATGCTTGCAATTGAACTGGTTCGGCACGCAATCTTGAATCGCCCGACTTCGTGAACAATATAAGATAGTGCGAATTTCATTGTAAGGATTGCATTCGTGGCGCGACTATTCCTGGATACCGAAAAGCTCACCAGATCAGTTAATTTATTTTTATGTCACATTTAATTTATGTCGTATAAGCGTTTGATCCCACACTGTCGCGATACGCAATTCCTCCTGTCCCAGGCGCAGGATAGCAATTTGTCGCCATTAACCCGGATTCGGGTCCGCATACATCTGTGGACTTGCACCGCGTGCACCCGTTTTTCACAGCAACTGGCTTTCATGCGCAAGGCGATGGAGCAACTGGGCAAGGATTAGTCAACACGCCCCACATGGCATCGCGCGTCGGCCGCGCTTTCCTTTACAATGCGGCATTGTATAAATTTTGCCCCACCCATGATTGTTCTCGGCGTTGAATCTTCCTGTGACGAAACCGGCCTCGCGCTCTACGATACCGAGCGCGGCTTGCTGTCTCATGCCTTGTATTCGCAAGTAGCGATGCATGAACAGTACGGCGGCGTGGTGCCGGAACTGGCTTCGCGCGACCACATTCGGCGCGCGATCCCTCTGTTGCAGCAAGTGCTGGCAGAAAGCGGTATCGCGCGGCACGACATCGATGCCATCGCCTATACCCAGGGACCGGGACTGGCCGGTGCGCTGCTGGTCGGCGCATCGGTTGCTTGCGGCCTTGGACTGGCGCTGGATAAGCCCATGCTGGGCGTGCATCACCTGGAAGGGCACTTGTTATCGCCCCTGTTGGCCAGCGATCCGCCAAAATTTCCGTTCGTTGCCTTGCTGGTGTCCGGCGGTCACACGCAATTGATGCGGGTTGACGGTGTCGGGCAATATAGTTTGCTGGGGGAAACACTAGACGATGCTGCCGGTGAAGCGTTTGATAAATCGGCCAAGCTGCTAGGTCTTGGTTATCCCGGCGGCCCCGCGATTTCACGCCTGGCTGAATTCGGCGACCCATCGGTGTATCAGTTGCCGCGGCCGATGCTGCATTCGAAAAATCTGGATTTCAGCTTCTCGGGCCTCAAAACAGCAGTACTGACGCTTGTCAAAAATCATACAACCAATATTTGCGAACAGGACAAGGCCAATATCGCGCGTGCTTTTGTGGATGCGCTGGTTGATGTGTTGTTGGCCAAATGCCTCGCGGCTCTCAGGCAGACCGGTCTCAAGCGCCTGGTGATTGCGGGCGGAGTGGGCGCCAACCAGCAATTGCGTAGTGCTCTTAATGCTGCGGCTGAAAAGCGGCGCTTCCGGGTGTACTACCCGGAACTTGAGTTTTGTACCGACAACGGTGCGATGATCGCCTTCGCCGGCGCGATGCGCTTGCAAATCAATCCGCAGGCGGCGCAGCGTACATACGGATTCAACGTGCGGCCCCGCTGGCCGCTCAATGAACTCGGGATCTGAACCAGAGGAACCTGAGCAATTTCCCGGCTAGGCGTATAATGCGCGACTGTGGTATAAAACATGTCGGCAATGATGTCAAAGTAATAATCCGACTTGTAGTGCCTGTTATGGCACGTCCACAATCATTTGGCTCGAATGGCGACGCTGTTGTTTGTCCTGGCAAGGACTGACCGTCGTCAATGAGCCGACACGAAATTCACGAATTCAATTGAGAGCAAATAGTGCCTTTGTTGGAGTGCATATTGCACCGAAGGCCGCCAACTACCATGTCCGAGATACAGTCCGAGATACAGTCCGAGAAGCAGGCTGAAGTTCAAGCTGACAAGCAAGCCGAAATTCAAGCTGATCCAGCAGTGCCAACCACGCCCGCCGTCCGTTTTGCAGACTTCGGGTTGTCCCCGGATATCCTGCGCGCGTTGAGTGATCAGGGCTATGTCCATCCAACCCCGATCCAGGCGGAAGCGATTCCGGTGGTATTGCAAGGGCGCGATGTCATGGGCGCGGCACAGACAGGAACCGGCAAGACTGCCGGTTTTTCCTTACCTATCATTCAGTTGTTGCTGGCGCATGCCAACAACAGTGCCTCGCCGGCGCGGCATCCGGTACGCGCCTTGATCCTGACCCCTACGCGCGAACTGGCCGATCAGGTGGCTGAGAACGTCAAGGCCTATTGCCGCCATACTCCGTTGCGCTCGACCGTGGTGTTTGGCGGTGTCGATATCGCACCGCAAACAGCTGCTTTACGCTCAGGCATCGAAATCGTGATTGCTACGCCAGGACGCTTGCTGGACCATGTCCAGCAAAAGACGCTGAACCTGTCGCAAACGCAAATCCTGGTGATGGATGAAGCCGACCGCATGCTGGACATGGGTTTCCTGCCCGATTTGCAGCGCATCATCAACCTGTTGCCGAAAGAGCGGCAGAACCTGATGTTCTCTGCCACGTTCTCGGGCGAAATCAAAAAGCTGGCGTCGACTTTCCTCAGAAATCCCGTGACGATCGAAGTGGCGCGCAGCAACGCGACTGCCGATAACGTGACGCAAACCATGTACCACGTCAATGAGCAAGCCAAGGCAGAGGCGGTGTCGTACATTATTCGCGAGCGCAATCTTAAGCAGGTAATCGTTTTTTCAAATACCAAGATCGGCGCATCGAAACTGGCCCGTCATCTGGAAAACGAAGGCGTCAAGGCCTCGGCGATTCACGGCGACAAGACGCAGAATGAACGGATGGCTGCGCTGGAAGCATTCAAGCAAGGCGAGATCGAAGTGCTGGTGGCGACCGATGTCGCCGCGCGCGGACTGGATATCGCCGAACTGCCATGCGTGATCAATTTCGATTTGCCGTATAACGCAGAAGATTATGTGCACCGGATAGGCCGTACCGGCCGTGCCGGCGCGTCAGGCGATGCCATTTCCTTGTATGCCGACAAGGACGAACGCTTGCTGGTTGATATCGAAAAGATGATCAAGCACAAGTTCGTCCGCGCCGAGCTGACCGGATTTGTGGCGAAACCGTCAAGCGGCGAGCGCGAGCGTTCCGGGCGCGGTGCCGAGGGGCGTAGCGATCGTGGCGGTGATCGCAGCGGCGGTGATCGTGGTGGCGAAGGTCGCGGTGCGCCGTCTGGCCGCAGTTTGCAGCACACACGCAGCGCCTATACCTCGACCCCGACTTCGCCTTCGCGCAGGGAAAAAATCGATCCTTGGTTCCTCAAGCCTTACGAGCCGACGCTCGAGCCTGAAGCGGCGGCATCCAAGGTGGCGCCGACAGGTGGCGCGATTAAACCGCCAAAAGTGAAGTTGGCAGCATTGCTGGGTGGCTTGCCGAAGCGCCAGTAAGCTTTTCAGATCAACTCAGCTCAGCTCAGCTCTGGCGAGTCATTTCGAGATTCGCCCATGCTGTCGTCGCCAGCGGCCAGAACGCGGCGATGCTGTCTACCTGACCGATATCCAGCCCCAGGAACCAGGCAGCCTTGCTCAGCGCAAGCAGCGGTTGCTTGATGTCGATAGCTTGCGCACCGTTCTGTTTGGATAGTTTTTCGCCGTCGGCATTGGTGATCACCGGTACGTGCAGGTATTGCGGCGTTGCCAGTTTCAATTGACGTTGCAGGTAAATCTGACGCGCGGTCGAATCCAGCAAATCGGCGCCGCGCACCACATGTGTAACGCCTTGGTCTGCATCGTCGACAACCACCGCTAGCTGGTAAGCCCAAAAACCATCTGCGCGTTTCAGCACGAAATCTCCCACTTCTATCGCCAGGTGTTGCTGCACGCGGCCAAGCCAGCGGTCGTCAAAAATAATCAATTCATCGACATGTCCCGGATCTGGCACCCGCAAACGGTAAGCGCGTGCCGGCTTGCCAACTGGCAGGCCGTCGCGGCAAGTGCCCGGATAGACCGCAGCACCGTCGGCCGCCACGCAGATGCGGGAATCGACTATCTCACGGCGCGTGCAACCGCATGGATAGGCTAATCGTCCGAGCCGATCGAATGCCGCTTCATACAATCCCGTACGCTGGCTTTGAAACACTACATCGCCATCCCAATGCATGCCAAGCGTGTCCAGATCTGCCAGGATCGATTCCGCCGCGCCTGCTGCGGTGCGCGCTTCATCGACATCCTCCATCCGCAGCAGCCAGCGGCCGCGATGAGCTTTGGCGTCCAGGTAGCTGGCCATCGCCGCGACCAGCGATCCGGCATGCAAAGGTCCGGTGGGCGAGGGGGCGAAGCGGCCGATATAGCTTGTTTGATTAGACATTGTTGATCGATTCGTGATGATATGGCGCCGACGCTGGCGCTGGCGATCCAAGCAGGGTGTGTTGAATCGCAGGGTCGCTGAGTTGCGCAATGAACCATTTAAGAGATTTTCCCACGACTGGCGTGCGCCAGGCGATTTGCGTCTTGTCGCTGGGTTTTGCTTCAATGGTTTTTTTTTCGATCAATGCGCCTGATGCAAAATAGGGCGCTGCCATCCAGCGCGGCAAATGGCCGCAGCCAAGGCCGCTGAGCTGGGCTTGCAACTTGGCTGGAATGGACGGCACGGTCAGAATATCTTGCCCGCTTAACAGGCCGGATGTAATGCTGGGCAAGGTGCGCCCGGTGTCGCCAACCGCTACCGCGCGATATTGCTGTATCAGGCTGGCAGTAAGCGGTTCCGGCGCGTTTGCCAAGGGATGGCCGGGGGCGACCGCGAAGACCCAGTCGATCGTACCTAGCTGGCGGATCTGGAAACCGCCGCTCATGCGAATACTGTCGGGGCCGCTTTGAGGCGCGCCAATTGCCAGGTCGGCGCGATCCGACAATAACGCTTCCCACACTCCTGATAAAGCCTCGTGCGAAATGCGCAGGCGGGTGCCGGCATTCTGACGATCGAAGGCAGCGATCAGCGGCAGCAGGCTGTCAAACGGGATGATGCTGTCGAGGACGATGCGCAGCTCCACTTCCCAGCCGGTTGCGGCACGTTTGACGCGCCGTTCCAGCTCTTGCGCGGCCAGCAACAGATGACGGCCTTCGATCAGCAGCTCCTGGCCGGCGCTGGTCAGTTTCGCGCGATGGCCACGACGGTCGAACAATAAAACGTCCAGGTCTTCTTCCAGCTTGCGGACACTATAAGTAAGCGCCGAAGGAACGCGATCCAATTCGATGGCTGCGGCGGCAAAACTGCCTTTGCGGGCTATCGTATCGAGAACTTGCAGTGCTTCTAGCGTCAGATTCATTGATGCTTGGCGAGGAAAGATGTTGCAAAAATTTCATTCAGATAAATTGAATGATATATCGGAATTTAGCTTCTGTCTTACGCCATTCCGCAGGTCTATAGTGCCAAACAATGCAGTAGATTCATATAACGTATTTCTATAGTGAAATAATTTTTTGGATATATCATGATCCAATTACGTGAAGGCGCAGATTCAGTTCGGGCCGGCCATGTTTGGCTTGACTGTCATTTTGGCTTTTCGTTCGCGGGATATCATGACTTGCTGCAATTTGGAAATTTGTCGCGCTGATAGTTGTACATATTTACATATCTACATATTTGTTTTTTAATCGGACTCCTACTTCACAAGGGCATTGTCATGACAAAAGTTGCTATTGTTTATCATTCCGGCTACGGCCATACAAAAAGCCAGGCTGAAGCCGTACACGCTGGCGTACTGCGGGCGGCGGGCGCTACTCCTGAACTGATTGCCATCGATGCCGAAGGCAATCTCAGCGAGGCGGCTTGGGCATCGCTAGAAGCTGCCGACGCCATTATCTTTGGCACGCCGACTTACATGGGCACGGTTTCCTGGCAGTTCAAGAAATTTGCCGATACATCGTCGAAGCAATGGTTCGGCCAGAAGTGGAAGGACAAGGTAGCAGCCGGCTTTACCAATTCGGCGACCATGAATGGCGACAAGGGCACCACCATGAGCTATCTGATTACATTTGCCATGCAGCACAGCATGGTCTGGGTCGGCACGGGCCTGATGCCGTCGAACAGCAAGGCGGCACAACGTAACGACGTGAACTTCATCGGCGGTTTCTCCGGTGCACTGGCGCAAAGCCCGTCGGACTCCTCGCCGGAAGAAGGCCCGGCGGCTGGCGATCTTGAAACTGCCAAGCAGTTTGGCAAGCGTGTTGCCGAGACCGCGCAGAAATTCAAGAAGTAATCACTGCATAATCGCTGAAAAAGCAAAAAGCCCGCTTGCGTACTGCAAGCGGGCTTTTTATTGGTCGTTACGATTAAAGTGCAGTCGTGGCTTCTGTTGGCGCCGCGACCGCTTCCGGCTGGCAATGCGGGCAGGACTTGCCCGCCACATACTGCGGCGACAGCTGCTGACGCGGCGTCACCACTGCACGGCAAGCATAGCATTGCACTGTAGCGGTTTCCTGCAGCTGCGGATTGAGCGCGGTGCGATAGTCGAATACGAAACAATCGCCGTCGTAATGGGCGCCGCCGCATTCTTCGAAATATTTGAGAATTCCGCCCTCCAGCTGATAGACGCTGCCGTAACCGATATTTTGCATGTGGATCGCAGCTTTTTCACAGCGGATGCCGCCGGTGCAGAACGTGACTACCGTCTTGTCCGCTAATTCATCCTTGTGTTCGGCGATCACTGCAGGAAATTCGCTGAATTTTTCGATGCGGTAATCAATGGTGTTTTCAAAGGTGCCGACATCGACTTCAAATGCATTGCGCGTGTCGAGCATGACTACCGGCCGACCGTTATCGTCATAACCCTGGTCGAGCCAGCGCTTCAGCGTTTGGGCTTGCACCGCCGGGGCACGGCCCAGCTCCGGCTTGATCAACGGGTGCTTCATCGTAATGATTTCAGATTTCAGCTTGACCAGCATGCGCGTGAAAGGTTGTTTTTCGGAATAACTTTCTTTCACTTCCAGGTCGGAAAAACGTTCATCAGCGCGCAACCATGCCAGAAACTGATCGATTTGCTCTCGCATACCGGCCAGAAACAGGTTAATTCCTTCAGGAGTGAGCAAGATCGTGCCTTTTAGTTGCAATTGCTTACAAATTGCAAGAAATTCAGGGCGCTTCTGCTCTGTGTCTATGAAAGTGATAAATTTATAGGCGGCGATATTGACGAAAGGATGACTGGACTGCATGGTGTATTTCTCGGTAAGTCGTTGATTTATCAGTATTATAAACGCCGACGGCAGGATTGCCCAATTTTGCCCTTAGCAGGCAGAGCCTCAGGGTAAAATACCGGCCATGACGACACCGCATTTTATTCATCTCCGCCTCCACTCTGAGTACTCTATTGTCGATGGCTTGGTACGTATCGACGACGTAGTGAAAGCTGCAGCCAAAGATAACCAGGCAGCGCTTGGTATTTCCGACCTGGCCAATTTGTTCGGCATGGTCAAATTCTACAAGGCGGCACGCGGTAAAGGCATCAAGCCGATTATCGGCTGTGATGTCTGGATCACCAATGACGACGATCGCGATAAACCATCGCGCTTGCTGTTGCTGGTCAAGAACCGTGGCGGTTATTTGCAATTGTGTGAACTGCTGTCCCGCGCCTGGCTGGAAAACCTGCATCGCGGCCGCGCTGAAATTCGCGCCGAATGGCTGGCCGACCTGAAGGACCAGAGCGGCGGCAATGGCCTGATTGCGCTGTCCGGCGCACACTTCGGCGATATCGGCATTGCTATCGATAACGGTAACGTTGGATTGGCAGAGCGTTGCATTGAACGCTGGGCGACTATTTTCCCCGACAATTTCTATGTCGAGATCCAGCGCGCCGATCAGCCCAATATGGAAGCGCATGTGCGTCAGGCGGTGGCGCTGGCGGCCAAATTCAGCGTGCCGGTGGTGGCTACCCATCCTATCCAGTTCCTGGATAAAGAAGAGTTCATCGCGCATGAAGCGCGTACTTGTATCGCTGAAGGTGAAATGCTGGCCAATGCGCGTCGTGTGCGTCGCTTCAATGACCAGCAATCGTTCAAGACCCAAGCGGAAATGGCCGAGCTGTTCGCCGATATGCCGGCGGCTTTGCAGAATTCGATAGAAATTGCCAAGCGCTGCAACTTGATACTGCAACTGGGCAAACCACAATTGCCGGATTTTCCGACGCCGGACGGCATGACGATCGGCGAGTTTCTGATACAGCAATCGCAGGAAGGCCTGGAGCTGCGCCTGGTGCATCTGTTTCCTGACGAAGCCAAGCGTGAGCAACAGCGTCAACGTTATCAGGACAGGTTGAAATTTGAAACCGACACCATCATCAAGATGGGTTTCCCCGGCTACTTCCTGATCGTTGCCGAATTTATCCGCTGGGCCAAACAGAACGGCGTGCCGGTTGGACCAGGACGGGGTTCGGGCGCCGGTTCGCTGGTGGCGTATTCGCTGCAGATTACCGACCTCGATCCGCTCAAATACAATTTGCTGTTCGAACGTTTCCTGAATCCTGAACGGGTATCGATGCCCGACTTCGATATCGACTTTTGCCAGGAAGGCCGTGATCGCGTCATCCAGCACGTCAAGGATTTGTACGGCAAGGATGCGGTGTCGCAGATTGCCACCTTCGGTACGATGGCGGCCAAGGGCGCTATCCGCGATGTCGGCCGGGTGCTAGATTTTGGCTACAATTTTTGCGACGGCATCTCCAAGCTGATCCCGTTCAAGCCGGGCAAGCATGTGACGATTGCCGATGCCATCCAGGAAGAGCCGATGCTGGCGGAACGCCTGGAAAACGAGGAAGAGGTTAAGCAGCTGCTTAACCTGGCGCAGCAAGTCGAAGGCATCGCACGTAACATCGGCATGCATGCCGGTGGCGTGTTGATCGCACCTGGCAAACTGACGGATTTCTGCCCGCTGTATACGCAGGGCGGCGATGCCGGCGTTGTTTCGCAATACGACAAGGACGATGTGGAAGCCGTCGGCCTGGTCAAGTTCGACTTTTTGGGTTTGACCACGCTGACGATTCTTGACCGTGCGGTGCGCTACATCAAGCAGCTCGATCCGGCCATGGCCGATTTCAGCCTGGAAAAACTGCCGCTCAACGACCGGGCATCGTATGAACTCCTGACCGCCGCCAGAACGGTCGCCGTGTTCCAGCTGGAAAGCCGCGGCATGCAAGGCATGCTGAAAGATGCGCGTCCCGACCGCTTTGAGGACATTATCGCGCTGGTGGCGCTGTATCGTCCGGGTCCGATGGACCTGATTCCGGATTTCTGCAAACGTAAGCACGGTGAACGCTTCGATTATCCCGACCCACGCACTGAAGGCATCTTGTCTGAAACTTACGGCATCATGGTGTATCAGGAGCAGGTGATGCAGATGGCGCAGGTGGTCGGCGGCTACTCGCTCGGCGGCGCGGATTTGCTGCGGCGGGCGATGGGTAAAAAGAAAGCGGAAGAAATGGCAGAGCACCGCCAGATTTTCCGCGACGGTGCGGCCAAGGATGGCTTGAGCGAAGCCAAGGCCGACGAGATTTTCGACTTGATGGAAAAGTTTGCGGGCTACGGCTTTAACAAGTCGCACGCTGCCGCATATGCATTGTTGTCCTACCACACTGCTTACCTGAAAGCGCATCACCCCGCCGCGTTCATGGCCGCCAACTTGTCGCTGGCGATGGATGACACGGAGAAGGTCAAGATCCTGGTGGAGGATTCGCTGGTCGTGTGCAAGCTGACCTTGCTGCCGCCGGACATCAATCTGTCGGACTATCGTTTTACGCCTGAAGGCGAGCCGGGTAAAAAAGCCACTTTCATCCGTTACGGCCTGGGTGCGGTAAAAGGATCGGGTCAAAACGCGATTGAAGCTATCATCGCCGCGCGCAAGGAAAAACCTTTCGTCGATCTGTTCGATTTCTGCCTGCGGGTGGATAAGCGCCAGATTAATCGCCGCACCATCGAATCGCTGATACGCGCCGGTGCGTTCGATTGTTTCAAGGTAGACCGCGGGATCCTGCTGGCTTCGGTGCCGCGCGCGATGGAAGCTGCAGATCAGAAACTGGCATCCGCAAACCAGGTTAGCCTGTTTGGCGGCGACGACAGCGATCTTGAAGCGCCTATCGAATACGTTCAGGCGACACCGTGGACTGACAAGCAAAAGCTGACCGAAGAGAAGATCGCGCTCGGTTTCTATCTGTCAGGACATTTGTTCCATGCCTACGCTGCGGAGGCGCGTCGGTTTGCGCGCACGCCGCTGGGGAGCCTGGAACCTTCGCGCGAACCGCGCACCCTGGCCGGCATCATTTCCGGCTTGCGGACGCAAATGACCCAGCGCGGGAAGATGATGATCGTCACGCTGGACGATGGCAGTGCGACAGTTGATGTGACCGTTTATAACGAACAATTCGAGCCGAACAAGGCGTTCTTCAAGGAAGACGAGTTTTTGGTGGTGCAGGGCAAGGTATCGGAAGATCGCTTTAATGGCGGTTTTCGGGGGTCGGCAGAAAAGGGGATGGGTATCGCCACTGCGCGGATTCATTACGGACGCCAGTTTGTCTTGTCGCTTGCTTCCTCAGGTCAGCAAATCGACCCCGCCTACCTGAAAAATGTGCTGACACCGCATCGTTCTGAACATGGTTTGCCGATGACTCTGCGCTACTCGGGAAACGGCGTGGCTTGTGAAATCATGCTTGGTGATGCGTGGCGTGTCGCTCCCAATGATGAGTTACAAGGATCTCTGGTAGAAAAATTGGGCAAGGAGTCGGTTGTGGTTGAGTACTAACGCATGCCACCTGACTATCGCCAGCGATCATCACCATGTGAATCATGAGTTGATAAGAATTTTTAACAGACACGCATCAGCAGAAATATTCTGCGCTACATTCGGAGAAAAATTTGTCGTCCTATTTTAAGTGGCCAGTATTCATTGCCATTATGCTGTTCCCAGTCCTATCGATATCACTGCACAATGCTGGGAATGCATGTCTGTTCTTTCTGACTATCCTGGCGATTGTGGCGGCGGTGTGCCGCTACAAACCGATGGGAATCAGGTTTGGTCAGTTGCTGAAAGACTACTGGCCGCTACATCTGGCGATGGTGTCGCTAGCTTTTGCCGTATTGCTGAATCAAATTTTTACCGGGACATTTGCGGTCAAATATTATGATACAGCAATAAGAATCGCTCTGTTTGTACCCGTCATGTGGGTAATTGGGGAGTTGCCGCTTAATTATCTGAAAAAAATACAGTGGGCGTTTGTTGCTGGTGCGTTACTCGCCCTTATCAAAATTTATGTAATTACGACGGGTGGGGTTTCACGCCCAAACAATATCGGTTTTTTGGCTACTATCCCGTTCTCCGACATGGTGTTGCTGTTCGGCGTCATTGCGCTAGTTTCCATAGGTTGGAATGAACGTGGCGAAAAACTGGCAATTGGATTGAAGGTACTAGCTTGTTGTGCAGGTATTTATGCCACCATTTTGTCTCAAACCAGAGGTAGTTGGATTGCAATCCCGGTTTTTGCTATAACTGCTTTCATGTTGCTCCGGAATATACGCATTCGTTACAGAATAGCTATTCTTGTAGTGACGCTGACCACGTTGGGAACTGTATTCACCCTTAGCGATGTGGTTCAAACCAGGATCGCAGCCGCTAAAACGGATATAACCTTGTATGCAGACCGGGAAAATGCGGATACTTCGCTTGGAATCCGTTTGCAACTCTGGCATGCGTCGTGGGAACTGTTCAAGGAAAATCCGATTGTTGGTGTCGGGCGGGAGAATTTCAGTGACGGGCTGGATGACTTATCCGCGCGTCGCATAATCACCCCCATGGCGACTTCGTTTTCCCACTCTCACAACGAAATTCTGTTCAATATGGCTATTCTGGGCGTGTTTGGCCTGTTGGCAATCTTGTCGATCTATTTCGTCCCGGCTTATTACTTTTTCCGCGAAATTCGTCATTCGGATAGCGTGGTAAAAACGGCCGCTGGCATGGGTTTAGTGCTTTGCCTGGGTTTTTTCGTCTTCGGTCTTACGGACATGATGTTTTTTTGGAGTGTACTGGGCGGCGTATATAGCATGAGCGTCGCGGCATTTCTTGCCTGTATCATAAAACGAAAAAAAGAACTGAAAGCAGCCTGATTGATGAGCACTTCTTCCTACACGACCTATTTCAAACGTCTTGCGGTACTACATCGGCCATATAAAAAGCGATTGGCCCTGGGCCTTCTTGGCATGGTAGTGACTGCGGCGACAGAGCCGCTGGTGGCTTATATTTTCAAGGTTTTGCTGGATCACGGATTTGTCGAGAAGCCGACTTTTCCGCTGTGGCTGGTACCGGTAGCGGTGATTGGCGCATTTGTGGCGCGCGGCGCATCGACTTTTTTGACAACCTACATGACTAACTGGGTATCCACCCGGGTCTTGAATACACTGCGTCAGCAGATGTTCAATCGTATCTTGAATGTGTCGATTGATTTTCACGCTACCCATACGGTAGGGCGTGTGATCAATTCGATCATGTTTGAAGTACAGCAAATCATTGAGATGATCAGCAAATTGTTTACCTCGATTGTCCGCTGCGTTCTAACTGTCGCGGGTTTGTTGGGATACATGCTGTTTATCAGCTGGAAATTGACGATAGTTGCTTTGGTATTGATGCCGCTGATGGTCCTGGTGGTACGCACCACCGCCAAGCGCTTAAAAAAATTGAATAAGGATTCACTCGACGTCAATGCGCAGTTGACGCAGGTAATCGAGGAAACTACCCGCGCGCAGCAGGTAATCAAGGTATTCGGTGGCGAAGCCTATGAGAGGAAGCGATTCGAAGAGTCGGCAGAACATATTCGCCATTACAGCATGCGGATGACGAGCACATTTGCCGCCACTGTGCCGGTGACCCAGATCATGATGGCCTGCGCGATGTCCGTAATGATCACGATGGGACTGGTGCAAGCAAGCCATTCTCAACTGACTGCCGGCGACTTCGTGTCTTTTCTGGCCGCGATGATTGCCTTGCAGGTACCACTGAAGCAGCTTGCGGAAGTGAATGGTCCGTTGCAGCGCGGAATGGCGGCGGCAGAAGCGGTTTTCAAGTTGATTGACAGTCCGGTTGAACGGACCGGCGGCAAGCAGTTGGACAAGCGGGTTCTGGGGAAAATAGAATTTTCGAATGTCGGTTTTTCTTATCCGGGCCAAGACAAACCTGCTTTGAAGGCAATCAATCTTAACGTCGAGCCGGGTGAAACCATCGCATTCGTCGGTATGTCGGGAGGCGGAAAATCGACTTTGGTCAATCTGATTCCCGGATTCTATTCCGTTACCGAAGGCCGTATTCTGCTGGACAACGTGCCTATAGAGGAAATATCGCTGAATAGCTTGCGGGCGCAGATCGCCATGGTGAGCCAGAACGTAGTGCTGTTCAACGACACTATCGCTGCTAATATCGCCTATGGCGACAGTGCGCCAAGCCGCGAACGGATTGAGGCGGCGGCCAGGGCTGCGCATCTGACGGAGATGATCGCAGGCTTGCCCGAGGGTTACGAGACGCAAATTGGCGATAACGGTTCACGCTTGTCGGGTGGCCAGCGGCAGCGCCTGGCGATGGCGCGTGCTATCTATAAAGACGCTCCTATCCTGATTCTGGATGAGGCTACATCGGCGCTGGATACCGAGTCGGAACGGGCAGTGCAGGCAGCTTTAGACCAGCTGATGCAAGGCCGTACCACATTCGTGATTGCGCATCGATTGTCCACCATCGAGCGGGCAAGTCGTATCGTCGTACTTTCCAATGGCAGTATCGTCGAAGTCGGTACGCACGACGAATTGCTTGCCAAGCGGGGGGCATACGCCAATTTGTATCACCTGCAGTTTTCCAAGGACGCCGTGAATGTGGAAATGTAATGGCGAAAATCTTGAGCAATGTGCTTGAGATAGCAGATGTTCATTTTAAAAAAATCACAAGAAAATCTCATGACAGCACAACTTGTTCCAGGCGATCTATTAAAAAAAACAGATAAGATTCTATTCATCGCCCATCTTGCGCTCGGCGATTTTACTTATCTGCAAAACTGTTTCCAGGCTTTCGCACAGGCATTCCCCCATATCAAAATCCACATTTGGGTGGATGAGGTACGCCGTACCAGGCAAGCTGCAGCCTGGCCGTTCCTAAAGAAGTATGCCTTGTATGACTGGCTGGCCGAATGCCCTTTTGTCGCCAAGATATACCAGGAAACCTATAGCCCGGATCTGTACGAGAAATCGATCGCCGAAGCGCAGCAGCAGGATTATCCGCTGGTAGTGTCATTGTCGACCTTGCGGCCACCGATGTACGCCACGATGGCACGTCAAATCAGTCCGCGGGGTTTTGTCGTCGGCATGAAGAAGCCTGCCGGCATGCTTGCTCTGCATAAGCACCTGGCGTATCGCAAACTGGATGCCGCACTCGATCCGGACCGCGGCGTACGCTCCGGCATGCATATCAGCGACGTCTATGCCGGCTGGTTCCAGCAGCTGTTCGGCATGACGAGCGAGCCGGCTTTGCGCTTCCCTTTTGTGCATATCCCACCGCAATGGCAACGCGCGGCGCAAGACCAGTTGCGCGAATGGGGATTCAAATACCAGGAGCCCCCAGCTGCCGGCAAACTGCTGTTCATCAATCCCTATGCCAAGAATAACAAGCGCTGCTGGCCGCTGGAACGTGTAGTTGAACTGGTCGCGGCTCTGAATCAGCTGGAGGCCTGGCGTGGCGCGCATTTCATTGTCAACGTTGTGCCGGAAGAAATGGAGAACGCCAGAAAGTTCTTTGCACAGCACGCCGCGCAGCAAGTGCGCTTGTTTAGCGCGCAAGAGAATTTTTTCCAGCTGCCGGCGATGTTGCTTGAATGCGATTTGATCGTGTCGGTTGAAACGGCGGTCATGCATCTTGCCAATGCGGTGCGGGTTCCGGTAGTTGCCCTGATGCGCCAGAAAAATCCAGAATGGGCGCCCATAGATCAGGAACATAGCGTGGTGATTACTACCGCCAATCGTCGTGATTGGGTGAAGGCAATCACCGTTGATCAGGTGGTTGAGGTTTTGGGGCGCTGACAGATGAATTTTTCGGTGGAAGAAAAGACCAGCGGCCGGCAGCCGTTGCATATCGCCTTTGGCGTAGACTGCAACTATTTTCTGGGCATGGGTGTTGCGATCGTGTCGGTCCTGGAAAACAACCGTGACCAGGACCTGGTTTTTCACGTGTTGACGCCGTTGATTTCGGATGAAAATGCAGCCAGGCTACGGCAGATTGAAACCGATTATCAGACGGTGATCAATGTCCGGATAATCGACCCCTCGATTTTTGACGAATTCGCGGATTTCCCGAGCTTCAGCCAATATTCAGCGGCGATTTTTACACGACTCCTGATTGCCGGTGCGCTGCATGGCGTCGCCGACAAGGTACTTTACCTTGATGCCGATATCATCTGCCAGGGCAGCATCGCCGATCTGTCGGCTATCGATATCAGTGATTGCGTGGTGGCGGCCGTCGGCGACGTAGGGTCGATCGCCGAGAACCAGATCGCTACCTTGCAATTGTCGGGCCGACAGTACTTCAATTCCGGCATGCTCTATATTAATGTCGATAACTGGATGGCGAGCGATGTCTGGCATCACGCGGTAAAGGCTATTCTTGCCAGTGGCAAGAAATTTTCATTCCCGGACCAGGACGCCTTGAATATCGTGCTGGACGGCAGGGCGAAGATCATCGATTCGAAATTCAACTGGATGTACGATTTATTTGGCGAAACTGCCAGCAACAAGAAGATCGCCAAAGATGCGGTGTTCGTCCACTTCGTCGGCAGGCTGAAGCCCTGGCATGACTGGTGTTGCAATCCATCGAACGGCCTGTTTTTTAAATACCAGGACTTGTCGCCCTGGGCCGGGGTTGCCTTATATCCGCCGAAGAACTACAAGGAAATGCGGATGTTTTCGCAAGGCCTGCGTAAAACAGGCGAGTGGAGGCGGGGCACGGTTTGGTACGCTAAATACCTGATCAATAAATTTTTTCCTTGATCGAATCGCTTGCTGCTAGTGTCTACCTGTGTCTGCTTATGTCTGCTTAACCTCAATCGGGTCATCAGCAGTTCGTTTTTGATCGACCCACTCCAGGACATTTTTTTCCACCATGTCCGGTGAGATATTCCTCATGCAATCGCAAGTAAGCGCATGCTTGATTTTGCAGCCGTTGCAGTCAACGACCGGTTGGCACAACGATCTTGCCCGGATGCCCAGGGCTCCCCATCGACCGGGATGCATGGAGCGGGCACCTGGAAACAAGCCGATTGTGCGCTGCCCGAAAGCTGCCGACATATGCAAAGGGCCGGTGCCGCTGGCAATCAAGCCGTCCGCGGCGTTGATAAAGCACGCTAGTTCCGCCAGCGTGAATTTTCCGCAGACATTACTAACATTCGGCAACTGCAGTAGTTCCGGCGCATTGTCAGCCAGCCACTGGCCTTCCGCAGCGCTGCCGGTCACCCACACGCGCAGGTCCTGTTGCTTGCCCAGGGATTTTGCCAGCTGCACGAAATAATCGCTTGGCCACTCGCGGCCATGACCGTTGGATTTCGGATGGATAATCAGGTTGAAGCGATACGGCCGCAGCATCTGGTCAAGCACCGGATCGTGAGGAATCTTGAAATGATACATCGCCGGAATGGCAGCCAGCTCAGGGATATAGTCGATGCCAAGCGGGCGCAGATACTTGAAGTTGAGCTGAGCCTCGTGGCTGTCGGAACCACCCCGGGTGAAATGTACCGGGCGGTTGCAATGCCACCAGTTGAACCAGGTCCGGTAGGCATTACCGATGCGCACCGGTATCCTGGCTTTGTGCGCCGCCGCCGCCAGGCGCTTGTCGAGCTGGGCAAACAGAATGACATCAATATCCGACTCGGCGAAATAAGCCGCCGGATCGGCCAGGCTTTCCATCTCTATCACGGCATCTACCGTGGAGCAATAACGAACTACTGCCGCCGCATATGCCCGACACAGAAAGCTGATTTTTACGCCCGGAAAGCGCTGCTTGATATAAGCGGTAAGAGGCAGCGTGAGTATGACGTCGCCGATATTATCGGTGCGACATATCAGGATATGCGAGATTGCCATGTTCAAATCAATTTGCAAAAAGGTACGGAAAATTTTCAGAAACGACGCGATTACCGGGCTGCCAGATATTTCATATACCACCTGAAGCTGTCCAGCATCTGGCCCCGCTTCATCAGGAAACGGGAATACATCCGCATCTCTTTATAGTTTCTTGGCACCGGATCGAGCGGCAGGTCAGCCCAAGGCGAAAGCGCCTGGTATTTGACGAACAAGTCCCGGGACGCATGCAAACACCAGTCGTTCCAGGGCTTTACCGCGCCGGCGAAGTGAATGAAGACGACCTTGCCGATATCGCGCATCTGGCGCTTGTCTTTTTCCAGGTCATGGATCAGGTCGTAGAGGAAATTCCATTTCCGGTCGATGTACTTGATTTTCCCTTCCAGCACCACGTTGAGCGCGTCCTGGTCCGGGAACCTGTAGTCCTTGCCGTTTTCGAGGATGGCAAGAATGGTCTTTTCAGTGATTTCCTGGGCCATCCAGTTATCCACGTGCATGTACATCACACCGGAATTGAAATACTTTTGCGATGACAATTGCAAGGCCGCGCAGCGCCTCCGGGTGGTTTCATCGGCGTCCGGCACGACAATCGCCGCGCTATCGCCGAAATCCATTTGCAGCAACTCGGCCATGCTGCCGACGCATAGGATATCCGCATCCAGGTAGAGGACCTTGTCGCACATTCCACGCAAAGTGGAGGGGATCAGCAAACGCGTGAAGATGGTCGGCGAATAGTAAGAGAACTGTGAAATGTGCGCGAATGGCTGGAATACAACCGGATCGATGATGTGCACGTGCGTCTTGAGCTGGTACATCTGTTCCAGCTCCTTGAAGCGCCTGCGGTTATCTTCTGAAAGTGAAAAGGCGAACACATGGAAAGTGAAAGTCACGCCCGGGCTGTTGGCGATGATGGAGGCGATCGTCGCTCCCATGCTGCGGCAATAGTGGTCGTCGACACAGAAGGCGATATGGAAAGAATTGTCAGCTTCGCCGGACGCGTTAAGAGCGTCAGAAGCAACAGCAGAAGTCGGTAAAGAACTATTCATGTAAACCTTACATAAGGATGATGTCGTATTGCTCCTGCGGATAAACCGTTTCCACTTGCAGGGAAATCGGTTTATGAATGAAATCGCCCAGCATGGCCAGATGCTGCGATTCTTCTTCGAGGAACATGTCGACCACCACCTGCGATGCCAGGATGCGGAATTCGCGTGGATTGAACTGTTTGGCTTCGCGCAGTACTTCGCGCAGGATTTCGTAGCAAATGGTGCGCGCGGTCTTGACCTGGCCCTTGCCGTTGCAGGCGGGGCAGGGTTCGCACAAGATATGCGCCAGCGATTCACGTGTGCGTTTGCGGGTCATTTCCACCAGGCCCAGGGCAGAAAATTCCGATACCGATTTCTTGGTGCGGTCGCGCAGCAGCGCTTTGTGCAACTCAGCCAGCACTGCAAGCTTGTGCTCGCTATTCTCCATGTCGATGAAATCGAGAATGATGATGCCGCCCAGGTTACGCAACCTGAGCTGGCGCGCGATGGCGTGCGCGGCTTCCAGGTTGGTTTTGAAAATGGTGTCGTCGAAATTGCGGCCGTTGACGAAACTGCCGGTGTTGACGTCGATGGTAGTCATCGCTTCAGTCTGGTCGACGATCAGGTAGCCGCCGGACTTGAGCGGCACGCGGCGACTCAATGCTTCCTGGATTTCTTCCTCTACACCGTACAGGTCGAACAAGGGACGTTCACCGGTGTAATGCATCAGCCGCGCTGTGACAGACGGCGTGTAGCTGGCGGCGAATTCTTGCAGCTTCTGGAAATTTTCGCGCGAGTCGACCTGGATGGTAGTGGTCTCGTCGTTCACAAAATCACGCAGCACGCGCTGTGCCAGGCTCAAATCCTGGTGCAGCAAGGTCGGCGCGGGTTTGCTTTTTGCCAGCAGCGTGATGGACGACCAGGTCTTGCGCAAGTACTCGATGTCCATCTGCAGATCGGCGTCCGAGGCGTCTTCGGCCATGGTACGGATGATGAACCCGCCTTTTTCCTCAGGCGGCAGCAGCTTTTGCACTTTGTTCTTCAGCAGTTCGCGTTCGGCTTCATTTTCAATCCGCTGTGAAATGCCGATATGCCGGTCTTGCGGCAGATACACCAGCATCCGGCCGGCGATGGAAATCTGGGTCGACAGCCTGGCGCCTTTGGTGCCGATAGGGTCTTTCACTACCTGCACTGTCAGCGACTGGCCGTCGAACAGCAGTTTTTCAATCGGCGTCTGTTGTGCTGCCTGGCCATCGTGCGCACGGGTTTCCCAGATGTCGGCGACGTGCAAAAAGGCTGCGCGTTCCAGTCCGATATCGATAAAGGCCGACTGCATGCCTGGTAGAACGCGGACTACTTTGCCTAGATAGATATTGCCGGCCAGGCCGCGCGACAGCGTGCGTTCGATATGCAATTCCTGCACCGCTCCCTGGAATATCAGCGCAACGCGCGTTTCCTGGGGGGTGATGTTGACGAGGATGTCTTCGCTCATAAAATGCGGATGCCTGCCTGTTGTAGTAGTTGTGCGGTTTCGAAAAGAGGTAAGCCCATGATGCCTGAATGGCTGCCGCGTATGCTTTCGATGAAAATCGCTGCCGGTCCCTGGATGCCATAAGCACCGGCCTTATCGTAAGGCTCGCTGGTGTTGCAGTAGGCTTCGATCGTGGCCTCTGGCAGCTCTTGGAATAAGACATCGGAAACTTGCGTGAGTTGCCAGGATTCGTCACGGTGGATAACGGCAACGCTGGTGAGGACCTGATGGGTGCGGCCCGACAAGAGTCGCAACATGGCGATCGCCTCGGCCTTGCCGGAGGGCTTGCCGAGAATCCGGCCGTCGATCGTCACCGTGGTATCGGCAGCCAGGATAGGGCGCACCGGCAAACTGCGCCAGATCATCATCTGACGCGCAGCCTGGGCCTTTTCCATGGTCACCCTGGCGACATAGTCCTGCGGCGATTCGTCCGGCAAGACTTCTTCGCTGACATCCGGGCCGCGTGGCGTCTGGTCACGTAGCAGCAGCAATTCAAACGCGACGTCGATCTGCCGCAGCAGCTCCCGCCGGCGCGGGCTTTTCGAGGCAAGGTAGATTTTCTGGAAAGGATTTTTCATTGCTGGCGGCTGTGGCGACGCGTCGTCTGATAATTCCAGCGATTATTACAGAGTTACATAGGTATTGGGTGGCTTATTGGCGTGCCCGAGGGGGCAAAAGGTTCATACCCGATGATAAGGATGGTTCTGGGTAATCGACCAGGCGCGGTACAGCTGTTCGGCCAACAGCACCCTGACCATGCCGTGCGGTAAAGTCAGGCTGGAGATGCGAAGCAAGCTGTCGGCATTAGCCTTGAATTCCGGATCCAGGCCATCGGCGCCGCCAATGATGAAGGCGACATCGCGCCCGTCGCGCTGCCATTGGGTCAGCTGTTGCGATAACTGGACACTGGTCAGGTCTTTGCCGCGCTCATCGAGGGCGATGATGCGCACGCCTTTCGGCAGTACCGCCTCGATCCGGCTGCGTTCCAGCGCCATGGCTGTTTCCGCGGTCTTGCTGCCGGAGCGTTCGACTGGCTTGATTTCCTTGAGGACGATGCGGCAATCCGGCGGCATGCGTTTCGCATACTCGCCGAAGCCGTTTTCTATCCACGTCGGCATCTTGTGGCCGACCGCAGCGATGATGAGCTGCATGAGGAACTATGGATGCAGCAGCTTATTCAGCTGCTTTGGTTTTTGCCGGAGCACGCTTGACAGCGGGTTTCTTGGCAGGTGCTTTCTTTGGCGCTGCAGCCTTCTTCGGTGGCACCGAGCTCTTCGATGGCGCTACCTTGATGGTTTTGCCGACTGCCTTCTTGGCGCCGTCAGTCTTGACCGGCTTCTTGCGCGCTGGCGCTTTCTTCGGCGTTTCGTCTTCTGCCTTCAATGCTTGCGAAGTAGTCAGGTGGCGCGAAACCTTCTTCGGCGCTGCTTCTTCAGCTGCAGTCTGGGTGGAAAGCCGTTTGGCGGCGCCGAACTTGACTTCCTTGTCGCCCCAGATTTCTTCCAGGCGGTAGTACGCGCGGATCGCCGGCTGCATGATGTGAACCACCATGTCGCCCATGTCGACCAGTACCCATTCGCCAGTGTCTTCACCTTCGACGCTGAGAATCGTGCCGCCGTTTTCCTTGACCTTATCGCGTACCGAGGAGGCCAGCGCTTTGGTTTGGCGATTGGAGGTACCGGAAGCAATCGCGATACGATCGAACAAACCGGTCAGGTGGACCGTGTCGTAGACGCGAATGTCTTGGGCTTTGACGTCTTCGAGTGCATCGATGACGAGACTTTGTAGTTTTTTGATATCCATTTAATTCTTATAGAGATGGTGTTGTTCAATATAGTCCAGTACTGCCGCCGGGACCAGCGTATCGGGTCTTTTTGCATTGTGCAGCGCGGAACGAATTTCTGTTGCCGAAATGTCTACAGCTAAATTTTTCGCCAGGTAGGTCAAACCGTGCGCGCTCTGGCGAATTTGCTCCGGGGTGGCGGCGCGGCGTGTAAATTCGCGCGTAACCTCGGCTGGAACCCGTGATTCGTCCATGGCAAAACCGGGCCGCGAGGCCACGCCCAGATGGGCATAGTCAAACAAGCGATCCCAGCCTTGCCAGCTGTTCAAGTGCTGCAACTGGTCTGCACCCATCAGGAACACGATAGACGCCTGCGGCCCAAGTTCGGCCCGCAATGCTTGCAACGTATCTATCGTATACGTCGCGGTCTGCCGCTGGATTTCCTGCTGGTCGATGACGACCGCTACGCTTTGCTGGCTAAATGCACGCCTGACCATCTCCACCCGTTGCTCCGGAGTGGCTTGCAGGCCATGCTTTTGCCAAGGGTTGCCGGTAGGAATCACCCGCAACTCGTCTGGCGCCAACAAGGTCACAAAGTATTTCGCCAGCGCCACATGACCATTATGGACCGGATCGAAACTACCGCCGAGGACTGCGATGCATGGTCTGGGCCTAGGCTCAGACCCGGAGGTTTGATTGGATGTCATAGGAGAACTGCCCATCAAACCCACTCGCGATGGATCAGAAAATCGGTATATAGCTTGGCTTCCGGGCTTCCAGCCGCCGGTTGCCAGTCGTAACGCCACTTGACCACGGGTGGCATCGACATCAGGATGGACTCGGTACGTCCCCCGGATTGCAGACCGAACAAAGTGCCGCGATCATACACTAAATTGAATTCAACATAGCGGCCACGACGATATGCCTGGAAATCGCGCTCGGTTTCACCGTAGGCAACATCCTTGCGGCGCTCCAGGATGGGGGTATATGCAGGGATGAAAGCATTGCCGACGCTCTGCATCATGGCGAAGCTCTGTTCGAACCCCAACTGGTTGAAATCGTCGAAGAAAATGCCGCCGACGCCGCGCGGTTCCTTGCGGTGCTTAATATAGAAGTAATCGTCGCACCATTTTTTGAAGCGCGGGTAAAGCAGCGCATCCTGGCCGCCAGCGTCGTCAAAAGGTGTCAAGGCGTCGCGGCAACTGCGGTGAAAGTGTTCGACGTCTTCCGTAAAGCCGTAATACGGCGTCAGATCGATGCCGCCGCCAAACCACCATACCGGCTCCTGGCTTTCCGCGCTGGCGATAAAGAAGCGCACGTTCATGTGCACGGTGGGTGCAAACGGGTTGCGCGGATGCATGACCAGCGACACGCCCATGGCTTCCCAGTGCCGGCCTGCAAGCTCAGGACGGTTGGCGGCTGCCGACGGCGGCAGGCTTTTGCCCATCACGTGCGAAAAGCCGACACCGCCGCGTTCCAGTACGTTGCCTTCTTCGATGATGCGCGAAATACCGCCACCACCTTCTGCGCGCTGCCATTGATCGCTGCCGAACGGTTTGCCGTCAATCTGTTCCAGCGCCGCGACGATACGTGCTTGCAGGTCCAGCAAGTAGGATTTGACGGCCTCGGCCGGATTGTCGGGAGTGATGTTTAAGCTCATCGGGAGATAGAGATAGTGCTTGCGCTAAAAGAAGTAGGGTGGACAAGTTCTTTTGCCCACGCTGCAATGCACTGCGGCACTAAGTCGGCGTGGCATCCCGCGTGGGCACGGGTGCCCACCCTACGTATCATGGTTGCCTGATCAGGCATGTTTTTTGAGTGCCCGCCAGCCGATATCGCGGCGGAACTGCGCACCGCTGAAATGAATCGAGTCGATCACGCTGTAAGCTTGCTTCTGTGCCACTTTGACACTATCGCCCAGACCGACAACGCATAGAACCCGGCCACCGGAAGTGGTCAGGCGCTCACCGTTGAGGGTGGTGCCGGCATGGAATGTCACCGTGTCGGCAGTCTCGGCCGGAATCCCGGAAATCAGGTCATCCTTGCGCGGAGCGTCCGGGTAGCCGGCGGCGGCCATCACCACGCCCAGCGCGGTACGGCGATCCCACTCCAGTTCAATCGTGTCCAGTGTGCCGGTGACGGCATGTTCCATCACCGTCAGCAGATCGGTTTTCAGGCGCGCCATGATCGGCTGGGTTTCCGGATCACCCATGCGGCAATTGAATTCCAGCGTCTTCGGGTTGCCTTTGTCGTCGATCATCAGGCCGGCATACAAGAAGCCGCTGAACGGAATGCCGTCCTTGGCCATGCCTTGCACGGTAGGCGTAATGATTTCGCGCATGACGCGCGCGTGCAATGCCGGGGTGACGATCGGCGCCGGCGAATAAGCGCCCATGCCGCCTGTGTTCGGGCCCTGGTCGTCATCCTTGAGGCGTTTATGATCCTGGCTGGTTGCCAGCGGCAAAATGTTCTTGCCGTCGACCATGACGATGAAGCTGGCTTCCTCGCCCGCCAGGAATTCTTCGATCACCACTCTTGCGCCGGCATCGCCGAGGCGATTGTCGGACAGCATCATGTCGACCGCGCCATGGGCTTCTTCGAGTGTCATGGCAACCACTACGCCTTTGCCGGCAGCCAGGCCATCGGCCTTGATGACGATCGGAGCGCCTTTTTGGTCGATGTACTGATGGGCGGCGCTGACGTCGGAGAAGGTTTGATATTCGGCAGTCGGGATGTGGTGCCGTTGCATGAACGATTTGGCGAAGTCTTTCGAGCTTTCCAGCTGCGCCGCTTCACGTGTCGGTCCGAAAATCTTCAAGCCGCGGTCGCGGAAGATATTCACGATACCGGCAGCCAGCGGAGTTTCCGGGCCGACTACGGTCAGCGCGACATGTTCCCGCACGACGAAATCCGCGAGCTCCGCAGGATCGGTAATATTGATGTTTTCCAGCCGCTGATCCAGCGCCGTACCGCCATTGCCGGGCGCCACGTAGACAGTTTGTATGCGCGGTGATTGGGCGATTTTCCACGCCAGGGCATGCTCACGGCCGCCAGAGCCCACTACCAGAATTTTCATAGGAACCTGATTCAGTCTTCGATTATTGCGTTACTGTAAATTTCTTGCACGTCGTCCAGGTTTTCCAGGGCGTCGAGCAGCTTTTGCATCTTGATCGCATCGTCGCCCGAAAACACGGTTTCGGTCGCCGGCTTCATGATGATTTCGGCCATTTCGGCCTTGAAACCGGCTTTTTCCAACGCCTCTTTGAGCGCTGCAAAATCATGCGGTGCGGAAATAACTTCAATCCCGCCTTCGTCATCGGTAACGACATCCTCCGCGCCGGCTTCCAGCGCGGCTTCCATCAAGGCGTCCTCATTGGTGCCAGGCGCGAACAGCAACTGGCCGCAATGCTTGAACATGAAGGCTACCGAGCCTTCGGTGCCCATGTTGCCGCCGAACTTGGAAAACGCATGGCGGACTTCAGCCACGGTGCGGATTCTGTTATCAGTCATGCAATCGACAATGATGGCGGCGCCGTTGATGCCGTAGCCTTCGTAACGTACTTCTTCATAGTTGACGCCGTCCAGGCCACCGCTGCCGCGCTGGATTGCCCGGGTTACGTTATCCTTTGGCATATTGGCATCGGATGCCTTGTCGATTGCCAGCCGCAAACGCGGGTTTGCATCGACATCGCCGCCGCCCATACGGGCTGCCACAGTGATTTCCTTGATCAGTCGGGTCCAGATTTTGCCGCGTTTGGCATCGGTGGCGGCCTTCTTATGCTTAATATTGGCCCATTTGCTGTGTCCAGCCATGACGGTTCTTTCTTGCTTGAGTTAGCTATAATCAAAGCGCAATTTTACCATATTGCACTTTCCTGAAATCGACTGAAATCCACTGCTTATCCACTTATTTACCTGCCAACCAAGCCTTCCAAAACATGTCAAATCCCCTCCTGATTGCCAAAAACGCCCAGCAAGACCTGACGCTTCTGCCTGCATTGGTGAACCGCCACGGCTGCATCACCGGCGCCACCGGTACCGGTAAAACCGTGACTTTGCAGGTCATCGCGCAAGCACTGTCGGACAGTGGCGTGCCGGTATTCATGGCTGACGTCAAAGGCGACCTGGGCGGTCTCGGCAAGGCTGGCGCTCCTTCGGACAAGCTCAAGCAGCGCCTCGCAACACTCGGAATCGATGAGCCGAAATGGGCGGCGACCCCAGTGACTTTCTGGGATGTGTACGGCGAGCAGGGGCATCCGGTGCGGGCCACCATCTCCGACATGGGGCCGTTGCTGCTGGCGCGCATGCTCAATCTGAACGACACGCAACAGGGTGTGCTGCAACTGGTTTTCAAGATTGCAGACGATAACGGCTTGCTACTGCTGGACCTGAAGGATCTGCGGGCGATGCTGCAGCACGTTGGCGATAACGCCGCCAGCTTCCAGACCGAATACGGCAATATTTCCGCCGCCAGCATCGGCGCTATCCAGCGTGGCCTGATCGGCATCGGCGAGCAGGGTGGTGAGCAATTCTTCGGCGAACCGATGCTGAACATCGACGACCTGATCCAGACCGACGGTAACGGCAAGGGTGTGGTGAATATCCTGGCCGCGGACAAACTGATGAACGCACCGCGTCTGTATTCCACCTTTTTGCTGTGGATGCTGTCGGAACTGTTCGAGCGCCTGCCGGAAGTCGGCGATCTGGAAAAACCGAAGCTAGTGTTTTTCTTCGATGAAGCCCATTTACTGTTCAGCGAAGCGCCTAAGCCTTTGCTGCAAAAAATCGAGCAGGTGGTGCGCCTGATCCGCTCCAAGGGGGTAGGCGTGTTCTTCGTCACGCAAAATCCGCTGGATATTCCCGATACCGTGCTCGGCCAGTTGGGCAACCGCGTACAGCATGCGTTGCGCGCCTATACGCCACGCGACCAGAAGGCGGTGCAAGCCGCCGCCGATACCTTCCGCGCCAACCCGGCATTGAATACTGCGCAAATCATCAGCGAGCTTGGCGTCGGCGAAGCGCTGGTGTCTTTCCTGGATGAGAAAGGCCGTCCGAATATCGTCGAGCGCGCCTTCATCCTGCCGCCGGCATCGCAAATCGGCCCGCTCACCGATGACGAGCGCAAACAGTTGATGGCAACCTCGATCGTCGCCGGCGTGTATGAAGCTGCAGTTGATCGCGAGTCGGCGTATGAAATACTGAAAGGGCGCGCTGCTGGTGCTGCTGCGCCAGCTGGCAAAGACGGTGCCGGTGCTTCGAGCGACGCCACAACCAGTTCCTGGGGCAGCGTGCTGGGCGGGCTGCTCGGCGGTGGTTCGGGGCGGAAGGACAGCGTGGTGCAAGCGGTTGTTAAATCCGCTGCGCGCACTATCGGCTCGCAGGTCGGCCGTGAATTGATACGCGGCGTACTGGGATCTCTGCTGAAAAAGAAGTGAGATAGTCCTTCATCCGTGATTGCGTTTTCCCGGCGGGGAGAGGAGCGAATTTTTCCCGTTCGTTCCTATCCGCTCCCTTCGCAACGCGATTTCCACATACCTATTACAATTCCATCACGGGCTAGCAATGAGCAGCAAGTTACACCCTGGTAGTCGCCAGATTTTTCTTGGCGGCTTGGCAATCGCGGTCGCCGGCGCCATTCTGTTTTCTGCCAAGGCGATTGTCGCCAAGCTGATATATCGTTATCAGGTTGATGCGGTGTTGCTGATTACGTTTCGCATGTTGTTTGCGTTGCCCTTGTTTGCTGCGGTGGCCTTGTGGAAGGCGCGTAGCGAAGCACCGCTGTCGAATGCCGACCGGGTGCGGATTGTGGTGCTGGGACTGATCGGGTACTACCTGTCGAGTTTTCTCGATTTTCTCGGCTTGCAGTATATTTCTGCCGGGCTGGAGCGCTTGATCCTGTTCTTGACGCCTTCGTTCGTGCTGTTGATGTCGTTCTTGTTTTACCGGCGCCGGGTGAGCTGGCTGGAATGGATTGCTTTACTGATTTCCTATTTGGGAACGGTGCTGGTGTTCCTGCACGATGTACGCCTGGGTGGATCGAATATCGGCCTCGGTAGTGCGCTGGTGCTAGGCGCGGCAATCAGTTATGCGCTGTACCTGATGCTCTCGGGTGAACTGGTGAGCCGGGTCGGCGCGATGCGGCTGGTGGCCTACGCGATGTGCGTGTCTTGTGCCGCTTGTATTTTGCAATTCGTGCTGTTGCGGCCGCTGCCGATCCTGTGGCAACAGCCGCCGGCGGTGTATGGCTTGTCGATCATTAATGCGGTGTTTTGCACTGTATTGCCGGTATTTATGACGATGATCGCCGTGGCGCGCATCGGTCCGGCGACTGCGGCGCAGGCCGGCATGGTGGGGCCGGTCTCCACGTTGTTTTTGGGGGCATTGATTTTGGCGGAACCGATTACCGCGATTCAATTGACCGGCACCGGTCTGGTGTTGGCTGGTATTTATCTGATTTCAAAAAAGAAATCGCAGGAAAAGTAAGAAAAAAAGCAAAAACAAAAGCAAAAACAAAAGCAAAAAAAAAGAGCAAAAACGGGGATTTGAGGAAGTTAGACGCACTATTTGGAGGTGATAACAATCATGGTAAAAGCAATCAGGATGTCGAGGACCGGTGGCCCGGAAGTGATGGAGTATGTCGACGTGGAGGTCGGCGAGCCAGGGTTGGGCGAAGTGCGGATACGGCATGTCGCTTGCGGTCTGAATTTCATCGATGTCTACTTTCGCAGCGGCTTGTATCCACAGCCATTGCCAGGCGGCCTGGGGCAGGAAGCTGCCGGCGTGATCGAGGCGGTCGGTGCTGGCGTGCAGCATGTCAAAGTGGGGGACCGGGTGTCGTATGCCACCCGTCCAAATGGCGCGTATTCCGAGGCGCGTGTGATGCCTGCCGCGTTCCTGGTCAAATTACCGGACTCCATCAGTTTCGATACTGCCGCCGCGATGACGTTGCAAGGTTTGACTGTGCAATACCTGTTTCGCCGTACCTTCCCTTTGCGTGGCGGCGAAACCATCCTGTTTCACGCGGCTGCCGGCGGCGTCGGCCTGATTGCCTGCCAATGGGCCAGAGCGCTGGGCGTAACCATGATCGGCACGGTCAGCTCAGCTGAAAAAGCAGCGCTGGCGACAGCGGCCGGCTGTACTCATGTGATCAATTACAAAACCGAGAATTTCGTCGAGCGGGTGCGGGAAATTACCAGCGGCAAAGGCGTGCCGGTGGTCTACGACTCGATCGGCAAGGATACTTTCATCGGCTCGCTGGATAGCCTGGCGCCGCTGGGCACCATGGTCAGTTTCGGCAATGCTTCCGGCGCGGTGCCGCCGTTCAGCCTGAATGAGCTGGCTTCGCGCGGTTCGCTGACTATCACCCGGCCTTCGCTGCCTAGTTACATTTCCAGCCGGGCCGATCTGGATGCGGCGGCAGCGGATCTGTTCCAGATGGTGGACAGTAAGAAAATCTCGATTGAAATCAATCAGCGATATGCCTTGAAAGATGTGGCGCAAGCGCATATGGATCTGGAATCGCGTAAAACCACCGGCTCCACTATTTTGATTCCCTGAGACAGTTATGAATGAACCCCTGAAACAGTCGGAGCAACCGGATGCACATCTGGACAACCCGATGAATCATCCGGAAGAGCAGGCAACCGGCAGCGAAGGCTCGCCCAAGTTTGGCCGCTTGTTGATCGTGCTGGTACTGTCGGTGATACTGATCGGTTTCATCACGTTTGCCAGCGAATGGTTTTATAGCTGAAAATATTCCCGCGCAATACAAAAACGGCCTGTGGTCTCATCGAAATGAGAGCACAGGCCGTTTTGTCGTGGACGGGAGGAGTACTACGGGATTTCTATTTTTGATCTTCAACCTTTAACTTAACCTGACGCGAGACACCGCTTTGCCCCGGGAAGTCGGTGAATGCGCTGCGCACCAGATACGGCATTACGGCCGCCAGTGAATTCATCTTGCCTTCGCTGGTGACGGTGACGTCGTACAGTTTTTGGCCATTGCCGGCGCGCGTGATCGTGATATTCAGGCGACGCTGGAATAGTTGATAGTTGTATTCGCGTTGGCCCACCACTTGCGGTGCGTACCAGAACGGGTCGTAAAACGGGCTGTAGAGCCCTGGCCGTCCCCAGCCGTAAGGTCCGTAAGGACCGTACCACATCGGGTCGGCTACGACCGGCTCCACCACGCGAACCTCGCGCCCTGCGATGTCATAGTGAAGGGCGACTTTCAATTGCGGGGCGGAGTTGCTGGCAGGTATGAATCCAAGGCGCTGTAGTTCGGCAGCCACCAGATTTTCGTAATTCCGATATTCCAGATCGTTGTTCTGCGCTGCCGTATGCTCGAACACATAGGATTTGTTCGGCAAATCTGCCGGCCATTCGTTAAAGGCGGTAACGTCGCTGGTGATGACGGTGGCACAGCCGCCCAGCAGCAGTGCAAGTGCAGCTAAACCGAGACTAATGATGCGTTTCATGTAATTCCTCTTCGTGGGGGATGTGCTGGCCAGTTCCGTAGCTTGCCTGATAGGCGGGCATCTGGTGTTGGCAGCGTCAATTCTGGCTGGCTAGTGTATCTGGCTGGACTATGTCTATTTTAGCCAAGTCCTCATAGTGTTGCTCTATCGCTTTGTCACACTCTGTAACCTGAGCGGCCGGCACACAGCTTGATAGAAACGAATTGGTGATTTTATGACAATTTTAACGAATTTGCACGACAAGGCCATATTTGCGGTTTGGTAGCGCCAGATTGCCGAAAAGGTGGCAATCCCGTGGCAATTCCACTGCAAATTACATGAAGCTTTACGCATTGATTGGTAGAATCACAGTCTGCCCGAATTATTAACCAAGTCACTGAGCGATCCTTAGCAGACCCACTTAGTTGCCGACTGTAGTTATCAGCCATAGTTATCAACCGTAGTTATCAATCGCAGTTATTAAAATTAACCGTCACCAGACTACTTCCCATGCGCACAGATACTTCCGCTACACCACTCACCATCCTTCGTAAGGATTACACCGTTCCAGCCTTCCTGGTCGACACCGTCGACATGGGCTTCGACCTCGACCCCGCAGCGACCCGTATCGCCACCCGCATCACGATGCGCCGCAATCCTGCCAGCAGCAGCAAGGAAATCGTCCTGTTCGGCGAAGAGCTGGAACTGGTGCAGTTGCGCCTCAACGGCAAGCAATTGAAACCTGGCCAATACCAGCTGGAAGCCGGAAAATTGCGCATCGCATCGGCGCCGGCCAAGGGCGTGCTGGAAATTGAAACGCTGACCAGTCCGGAAAAAAATACGTCGTTGATGGGTTTGTATGTGTCCAACGGCAATTTCTTCACCCAGTGCGAAGCTGAAGGCTTCCGCAAGATTACCTATTTCCCGGACCGTCCCGATGTGATGGCCAAATACACCGTCATGCTGCGCGCCGACAAGAAGAAATATCCGGTGCTGCTGTCGAACGGCAATCTGATCGAAGAGGGCGACCTCGCCGATGGCCGCCACTACGCCAAATGGGAAGACCCGTTCAAGAAACCGTCTTATCTGTTTGCGCTGGTAGCCGGCAACCTGGTTTGCCAGGAACAAAAATACACATTGAAATCCGGCCGCGAAGTCTTGCTGCAGGTTTGGGTAGAAGACTGCAACCTCGACAAGACCCAGCACGCCATGGATTCGCTGATCAACAGCATTCGCTGGGATGAAGAGCGCTTCGGCCTGGAGCTTGACCTGGACCGCTTCATGATCGTCGCCGTCGGCGACTTCAACATGGGCGCGATGGAAAACAAGGGCTTGAACATTTTCAACACCAAGTTTGTCCTGGCCAATTCGCGTATCGCCACCGATGTCGACTACGCCAATATCGAAGCAGTAGTCGGCCACGAATATTTCCACAACTGGACCGGTAATCGCGTCACCTGCCGCGACTGGTTCCAGCTGTCCTTGAAAGAAGGTTTGACCGTATTCCGCGACCAGGAATTTTCTGCGGACATGGTCGGTACCGACAGCGGCCGCGCCGTCAAGCGGATCGACGATGTTCGCGTCTTGCGCCAGGCGCAGTTCCCTGAAGACGCTGGCCCGATGGCGCACTCGGTGCGGCCTGACTCCTACGTCGAGATCAATAATTTCTACACCGTCACGATTTATGAAAAGGGCGCCGAGGTAGTGCGCATGTACCAGACGTTGTTTGGCCGTGACGGCTTCCGCAAGGGTATGGACCTGTATTTCGAACGCCACGACGGCCAGGCAGTCGAATGCGATGATTTCCGTGCCGCGATGGTGGATGCCAACGGGCGTGATCTGAGCCAGTTCGAACGCTGGTACAGCCAGGCCGGCACGCCGCGAGTGCAAGTGCAGAGCAAGTACGACGCCACCAAGAAAACCTACGAGCTGACACTGTCGCAGACCTGCGCCGCGACTCCGGGCCAGGCCAAGAAATTGCCATTCCATATTCCGGTTGCGGTCGGCCTGCTCGACGCTGACGGCAAGGACATGGCGCTGCGCCTGAGCACGGACGGCAAAGGTAGCAGCACCGGTGAAACCACTCGCGTACTTGAGCTGACCAAAGCGCAGCAGACTTTCCGTTTCGTCGATGTGGCCGAAGCACCGGTGCCGTCGATCTTGCGTAATTTCTCTGCACCGGTAGTGCTGGATGTCGAATACAGCGATGCCGAGCTGGCCTTCCTGCTGGCGCACGACAGCGATCCATTCAATCGGTGGGAAGCCGGTCAGCGCTTGGCTACGCGCAGCTTGCTGGCGCTGACCGCTGCGGTGCAGGACGCCTCGCAAGCCGGCCACGTGCTGGCGCTGCAAGATGTCTTGAACAATGCAGTCTCCAATAGCGGCGCCTTGGGTACGGCATTCGGCTTGATACTTAACGACGCAACGCTTGACGCCGCTTTCCGCGAGCAAGCCTTGACGCTGCCATCGGAAGCGTTGCTGGCAGAGCAGACCGAAGTGATCGACCCGCAAGCGATCCACCGGTCGCGTCAATACCTGCGCGGCAAACTGGGCCTGGCGCTCAAGGATGATCTGCTGGCGGCATATCACGCGAATCAGACTCCAGGCACTTATAGCCCTGACGCAGAAGCATCCGGCAAGCGCGCGTTGAAGAACGTAGCGCTGGCGTATCTGATCCAGGCCGACGATGCTGATGCGCATACGCTGGCGCAGCAACAATACGATAACGCCAACAACATGACCGACCGTTTGGCCGCACTGGTCGCGCTGACCAACAGCAGCGCGCCGGGGAAGGCTGCAGCCCTGGAAAAATTCTATAAGGATTTCGAACAGGAAGCGCTGGTCATCGACAAGTGGTTCGCCCTGCAAGCTACGGCTTACACTGCCGATGTTGCGGCTATCCGCACTTTGTCGGAACATCCGGCCTTCACGCTGAAAAACCCGAACCGTGCGCGCAGCTTGATTTTCAGTTTCTGCAGCGGCAATCCGGTCAATTTTCATGCGGTTGACGGCAGCGGTTATGAATTCTGGGCAGACCAGGTGATCGCACTTAACGGTGTCAATCCGCAAGTTGCGGCACGTCTGGCGCGCAGCCTGGATCGCTGGCGCAAATATGCGCCGGCGCTGCAGGAAAAAATGCGCGCGGCTCTGCAACGCGTCGCAGCAGCACCGAACTTATCGAAGGATGTACTTGAAGTCGTCGGCAAAGCGCTAGCCAATTAGTTTTTGATTTCACTGCGAGTTTTATTTTCAGTCGTGGGCTTTCCCGCGGCTGACGGTGACTAGACAGTGAAGAGCCACAATAAAGAAAGAGCAATATGAAACGTATCAGTCTTACCCAGCATTTGATAGAGCAGCAACGTCTGCACAACAGCATTCCGGCAGAACTGCGCCTGCTGATCGAAGTAGTCGGCCGCGCCTGCAAAACCATCAGCCATGCCGTCGGAAAAGGTGCATTGGGTGAAGTGTTGGGCAGCGCTGACAGCGAGAACGTGCAAGGCGAAGTGCAGAAAAAGCTGGATATCATTTCCAATGAAATCCTGCTGGAAGCCAATGAATGGGGCGGTCACCTGGCCGCCATGGCGTCGGAAGAAATGGAATCCATCCATCCGATTCCAAACCGCTATCCGCAAGGCGAATACCTGCTGTTGTTCGACCCGCTCGACGGCTCCAGCAATATCGACGTCAATGTCTCAATCGGTACCATTTTCTCGGTGCTGAAAGCACCGGACGGCATGATCTCCCCGACCGAACAGGATTTCATGCAATCAGGCCGCAAGCAGGTTGCCGCCGGCTACGCGGTGTACGGCCCGCAAACCATGCTGGTGCTGACTACCGGTAACGGCGTACATTGCTTTACCTTGGATCGTGAGATGGGTTCATGGGTATTGACCCAGCGCGACATGCAAATCCCGGCCGAGACCAAGGAATTTGCGATCAACTCTTCCAACGCTCGTCACTGGCATGCGCCGGTCACACGTTACGTCAACGAAATGCTGGCCGGCAGCACCGGTCCGCGTCAAAAAGACTTCAACATGCGCTGGATTGCATCGATGGTGGCTGACGTCCATCGTATCCTGAACCGCGGCGGCATCTTCATGTACCCGGCCGATGCGCGTGAACCGGACAAGCCAGGCAAGCTGCGCCTGATGTACGAAGCCAACCCGATGGCCTTCATTGTCGAGCAAGCTGGTGGCGCTGCCACTGACGGCAAGCAGGCGATCCTGGATATCCAGCCGGAGAAATTGCACCAGCGTGTGCCGGTCTTCCTCGGTTCGAAGAGCGAAGTCGAACTGGTGACGCGCTACCATCAGGAATAAGCAAGAATTCGCAGGAACCCGCTCCGCGAGGCCTGGTCAGACGGTGATCAGGCACTTCGCAGAGTGCGATGACGGAAAAACGCCAGACCTAGTAAAATCGCACACCTGCAGCAAACGCAACTGCAGCAATCGCATTTGCAGAAATATTAATCAATGAATACAAGAGGAACAGATTGAAAACAGCACTAGTCGGAGATAAGGATATCCCCGAATTCGATCACGATATCATGACCAACCTGCTGATCAAGACGGTAGAGTTGAACGTTGTCCGGCAAGAGCAGATATTGCTCGGCATCCGCAATGCAAAGCAAGAAATCTACCGCGTTATCGGTGCTTCCAGCGATAAGCAGTTCGTCAATGCATCGGAAGAGCTGGAAGACCTGGGCTTGACCAATGAATTGGACGAAGCGGATCGCGCCAAGAACGGCTATGACGCGATTTTCGGTTTAAGCGAGTAACAGTTCAGCCTGATACTGTCAGCCCGATTCAGCGGGCCGACAGGGTTTAAAGGGCAAGATCGACATCTTACGCCCCCTTCCTCCGCCAGTCCCCGGGCATACCTGGTTTGTGTCCGCGATTAGAGCAAACCCACTGTTAGCATCGCATTTTTGGCTTCATTATATTTCCATATGGAAATATAATGGCCGCTGCGTTCAACCAGGGGAACATAATAATGAAAGCAATCATTGCACTGACGGTGCTCACGATCGTTGTCATGGCGGTTATCGCCATGCTAACTCGGGAGAAACAGGCGACCCAGCAGAAGCGCCGTGAATACATCAAGAAAAAGCCGTTGTCGAACAATGACCAAGTCATGTACTGGCGGTTGGTCGGTGCGCTGCCTGATTACATGGTGCTGGCACAAGTCGGCTTGAGCCGTTGCCTGGGCACCAAAGATAGCGGCGGCCTGGATACCCTGACATCGAAGAATCTGGATTTCGTGATTTGCGACAAAGCCAGTGACGTGGTTGCGGTAATTGAAATAGATACCAAGAATCATAACAACAAGACCCTCAGTAAAGAGGATGAACAAAAGTACAAGGCGCTGAAAAAGGCCGGCATCGACATCATCAGGTGGCGCGCAAATTCGCTGCCAAGCGAAGCTGACATCAGAGAGCGGTTTACGTTATTGGATCCCAGCAAAAAGCTGCGGGTAGTGAAGAGCAAGACTCATCAAACCAGTATTTTCGGGATAGGCATAGGCAAATATCGCAACACCGGCGCCGGTTGAACCGTACAAGCTCAGTCGCTACTGCGCCAAAGCGGACTCAGGAATTTTCACCACAGGAGTGAATAAAATGCTTCTCCATATTTTTCGCGGCCCCGGTCGCGTGTTTGGTTTTACTGCAGACGAGACGGGGAAGAATCTGTCTCCAAGGTTCGCTCCCTGGGTTTTATTCAAGTCGATGGAGCTGAGCCGGGAGATACCGACTCCGGGCGTTAACTCGGGAGAGTGCCTCGACGACATCGAGATGTATGGATTCCACATCACCGATGCACACGTGCGCATTACTGAAAAGGTAGTTTGAAAGCGGGTTTGATCCGTCCACCTGGTATCTCGCCGTGTTACGGTTTTGAATCGCCACGGCTTTAATTCAAGATTGTGGGCGCAGGCACTTTTGATTGTTATCGCCATGATGAATTATATGCAATAATTCATCGCCCAATATGCTATATGGAGAAATCAAAATGCGTAAGCAACTGCCGTTTTTAGCGAGTGTCGTTTTAGCTGGTTGTTTAATTACCGCGTCTCATGCGGCAAACCTGCGGTTTTTGAATGACACGCCGATGACCTATCTGAAACCGAAAGACAAGACATCGCTCGTCGCAGCTGTCGATAGTGTTCTGACCAATAAAGGGGATGGCGAGACGCAGCAATGGACCAATGAAGGTCTCGGTAATTCTGTGGCTATTCAGGCTGAGTTGAGTGCTGCGGACACGGTCAAGACAGATGCCAAGACCTGTCGCAGAATACATATTGCACTTCATGCAAAAGGCCAGGATCAGACTTTGTCGATACCCGCTTGCAAGACGGCTGACGGAAACTGGGCAGTCCAAAAAAAATGAATACATTGGAAGCCTCGTACCTTGACCGGTCCGGGGCTTTCCGGGTTTTTACCCGTAGCGAAGCCGCATACGGCGAACGTCAGGTCAAGTCTGAGCCAGTAAATCTTATGTAGTCACCACGCAGTTGCGGCCATGGTCTTTTGCGCGATAAAGACGCTCATCCGCAGCACGGAAAATCGTGTCGATGGTGTTGCCATCGTGGCCGAACTGCGACACGCCGATACTCACCGTGAGTATTACTCTTGGGACGGCGACGTTTGTAAACGCGGTGTTTTCCGTGACTGACCGGATGCGTTCACCAATTGCCATTGCCACCTCGAGCGTTGCCTGCGGCAGTAATACCATGAACTCCTCACCGCCCATGCGCGCCACGCTGTCATAAGGGCGGATCTCCTCCAGGCATTTCTGAACGAAACCCTGCAACACTTCGTCGCCTACCTGATGGCCGTAATGGTCATTGATGGCCTTGAAATTATCCAGGTCGAGGGCCAGCAGCGAAAACGATAGATTGTCCCGTTTTGCCCTGGCGATTTCAGCGTCTACGCGTTCGATAAAATGACGCCGGTTGGAGGCGCCGGTCAAAGGATCGGTGGATGCCAGGTGCTCTAGCATCTGGTTGCTATTCTTTAATTCTTGCAATGCATTTTCTGTTCTCACCATTGACATCGCCAGGCGATTCACCATTTCTTCCTGATTGTAGATATTGGAGAATGAACGGGTGGTGTGAAATGCCTGGATGATGCCGAAGCTGAGGAAGAAAAAGCCGCCGGCAAAGATGGCATGCGCCAGCCACCACATATGATTCCACGGGCGGCCAAGGATGAAGGCCAGCGATGACAAGCCGAACAAGGCGATCGAAATGCCGAAAATCGTCATCAGCGGCGAGCGGATGCGCCCGGCCAGCATGATAGTGATGTTGACTGCGGAAAAGAACAACGCACCGCCTTCCATCGTCAGGCGCACCGCCGGATTGCCGGCAATTGGCGAGTAGGCGAGAATTGCAACCGCGATATCGATCAGCAGGAACGCCGCTACCCATATCAGCCATGAGCGCGGATTGACACGTTGTTCAGGCCTGTCCGCTTCCAGGTTGAACGACAGCAAGCCAATCAGCAGCAGGATCGCCATCGCCAGGCGGGATGCCGGACCGTACAGCAGGAATAGCCAGATATTGTGATGCGCCATGCCGGTAAACGCGCCGTGCAGGGCATAGATCAGGGTAAACCCGAGAAAACCCAGGGTCAGCCAGCGCAGCATCGGTTCGCCGGACGACCGATAGCAGCGCCAACTCACGTAGGTAACGAAAAGACCTTCAAGGGTGGCTGCAGCGATGGCAATTTCATGGAACAGGTGATTGTCGAATTTGAGCGCCGGATCCTGGAAGAAATACAGGTAGCCAATCATGGCGGCGGGGGACAGTGCGAAGGCGACAAGCAGGAACGCCGCATAAATTTTGGTCACCCGGCGGATTGGCTCTGGCCGCATGCCGATTGTTGCACTCATGTCCATATGCATCCCCAACCGTGATGATGGTTCCGTCATTTCCGCCACTGCCACTTATTGGCGGTACGTCAGTTCACAAATTTACAGTCGAAAACAAATTCCGGCAAGCAAGCTGGCAACCAACTTATATCACGTAGGTCGTTGCGGCGAAAGTGCTTGCAAAATAGACATCTTTTCAGGCGTCGAAAAAAATGCTACCGCCCCGCGCATAGGTAGCTGTAGCTGGAATTTCGCATAAGCATCTGTAAATAGATTCGTTCACGCCATACGGCATTCTCCGTAGCATCCAGTGCATCGACATAACCTGTCATAACAGGTGGGAATGCATCATGAAAAATTTTCGTACGCTGGAGCTGTCGCCGGTTCCCTTGTATACCCAGGTCAAGGAGAATTTGCGGGAACGCATACTGGACGGCAGTTATGCGCCGCATGCCCAACTACCTGCGGAAAGTGAGATGAGCGCGATTTTCGGCGTCAGTCGCATCACTATCCGCCAGGCATTGAGCGATCTCCAGAAGGAAGGCGTGATCTTCAAGATTCCCGGTAAGGGCAGCTTCGTATCGAAGCCGAAAGCTTTCCAGCAACTGACGCAGCTGGAAGGCTTTGCAGAAGCGATGTCGCGCATGGGTTATGAAATCTACAATCAGGTAACCAGCCACAAAATCATCGATGCGCCGCCTAAGGTGGCGCAGCAATTCGGGTTGAGCGCCGCCGCACCGATCACCGAAATCAAGCGCATCCGCTTTTTGAATCGCGAGCCGGTTTCCCTTGAGATTACCTATTTACCGCAGGAAATCGGTGAACGCTTGCGCAAGGAAGACCTGGCCACACGGGACATCTTTCTGATCCTGGAGAATGACTACGGCATCGCGCTGGGCCATGCCGATTTGCAAATCGACGCCTTGCTGGCCGATGTCACCCTGGCGCATGCGCTGCGTGTGCCGGAAGGCACGGCGTTGCTGCGCCTGCAGCGCTTGACGCATCGCGCCGACCGCACGCCGCTGGACTTCGAATACCTGTATTTCCGCGGCGACGCCTTCCAATACCGCTTACAGATCGAGCGCAAGGCAGCTGATGCCACAGCTTCACCATCGCCTGCGCGCAAGGTTGACAACAAGACGCGCAGCAAGCGCAGCACCGCCTCCGAATAACCGGGAACACCATGCAAACACATATACAAACCGTAGACGTGCTGGTTATTGGCGGCGGCACCGCCGGGCCGATGGCCGCAGTCAAAGCCAAGGAAGCCAATCCCGCGTTGCGCGTGCTGCTGCTCGAAAAGGCCAATGTCAAACGCAGCGGCGCGATTTCGATGGGGATGGATGGCTTGAACAATGCAGTGGTTCCGGGCCACGCCACGCCAACCCAATATGTGAAGGAAATCACGATCGCCAACGACGGCATCGTCAATCAAAAGACGGTAATGGCGTATGCCGAAAACAGCTTTTCGATGATAGAAGAACTGGATCGCTGGGGCGTCAAATTTGAAAAGGATGAAACCGGCGACTATGCGATGCGCAAGGTGCATCACATGGGCAGTTATGTACTGCCGATGCCGGAAGGCCACGACATCAAAAAAGTGCTGTATCGCCGCCTGAAGCGCACCCGGGTCGAGATTTCCAATCGGCTGGTAGTCACCCGGCTATTGCTGGCGCAAGACGGTAGCATCGCCGGCGCAATGGCATTCGATTGCCGCACCGCGGATTTTCATGTGGTGCGCGCCAAGACGGTGATCCTCAGCACCGGTGCGGCGGGGCGCCTGGGTTTGCCTTCCTCCGGCTACTTGTTCGGCACCTATGAAAATCCGACCAATGCGGGCGACGGCTACAGCATGGCGTATCACGCCGGCGCCGAACTCAGCGGCATAGAGTGCTTCCAGATCAATCCCTTGATCAAGGATTACAACGGTCCTGCGTGCGCGTATGTCACCGGGCCGTTCGGTGGCTATACCACCAACAGCAAGGGCGAACGTTTCATCGAATGCGATTACTGGAGCGGCCAGATGATGATGGAGTTCTATCGCGAACTGCAAGGCGGCAACGGGCCTGTGTTCCTCAAGTTGAATCACCTTGCGGAAGAAACCATCAGCACCATAGAAACTATTTTGCATACCAACGAACGCCCGAGCCGCGGCCGCTTCCATGCCGGGCGTGGAACCGACTACCGGGAGCAGATGGTGGAAATGCATATTTCAGAAATCGGCTTGTGCAGCGGCCATTCGGCATCGGGGGTGTGGGTCAATGAATATGCGGAAACCACGGTAGCCGGCCTGTATGCCGCCGGCGACCTGGCATGCGTTCCGCACAATTACATGCTAGGCGCCTTCGTCTACGGCAAGCTGGCTGGAGAAAGCGCGGCGCGGCGTTGCGCCGGGCACGAGCTGGCCGAGCTCGACGAGCAACAGGTCGAAACAGAGAGAAACCGCGTCTGGGCGCCGCTGTCGCGTACTGACGGCTTGCCGCCGGCGCAGGTCGAATACAAGCTGCGGCGCATGGTCAACGATTACCTGCAACCGCCGAAGGTGACGCGCAAGATGGAGATCGGGCTGAGCCGCTTCGAAGCCATCAGCGCGGATCTGGAACGCCTTTCTGCCAGCAATCCGCATGAGCTGATGCGGGCGATGGAAGTGCATGCGATCCGCGATTGCGCCGAGATGGCAGCGCGCGCCTCGCTGTATCGCACCGAAAGCCGTTGGGGTTTGTATCACGATCGGGTTGATTACCCGGAGCGCAACGACAAGGATTGGTTTGTCCATGTCCAGGTGAAGCGGGAAAACGGTCGCATGACTTGCTTCAAGCGTCCGATCGAGCCATACATCGTTGCACTGGACGAGCAGGAAAAAGACGCCTACCGGCACCTGCGCGTCAAAGTCGAAGCCGAATCAACGCCAGAACCGTCGATAGTCACTTAGGAGATAACCATGCCGCTAGCTTTCAGCCCATCCAGCGTACCGGTCACGGTCGATGCAGATAAATGCATCGCCCATAAAGGCTGCACAGTCTGCGTCGACGTTTGCCCGCTCGATGTGCTGGCCATCGACATGATCAAGGGCAAGGCCTACATGAAATTCGACGAATGCTGGTACTGCATGCCATGTGAACAGGATTGTCCGACCGGTGCCGTGCATGTCGATATTCCATACCTGTTGCGCTGATGCCAGTGCAAGTTATCGCCGTCTAAAATTTTTGCACCAAGCCATATAGGGAGAAACAAATATGCATTTGAATCGATTCATGAGCGCGCTGTCTGTCTTGTTCGTGCTGGCTGCCGGAGTGGCCCGGGCGGAAACCATCCGCGTGGCAATCGGTACCCAGGATACAACCATCAATTGCGCCACCGGCGGTGTATTGATACGCGAACTGAAATTGCTGGAGAGATACCTGCCGCATGATGGCAAGTACAAGGATGTAAATTATCAGATCGAATGGAAAAATTTTACTTCCGGCGCGCCGCTGACCAGTGAAATGGTAGCCGGAAAACTTGATATCGGATCGATGGCCGATTTCCCCGGTGCATTGAACGGCGCCACGTTTCAAAAAGCCGGCAGGAAGAGTGTTTTCATCAATGTCTTATCCGGCAGCACCATTGGCAGCGGCAACGGCATCGTGGTCCCCAAGGCGTCCTCGGTGCAATCGCTGGCGGATTTGAAAGGCAAGACCATTTCCGTGCCGTTCGCCTCCACCGCGCACGGTTTGCTGTTGCGCGCCGTGAAGGCGCAAGGCTGGGATCCGGAAAAGGACATCACCATCGTCACCCAGGCGCCTGAAATTGCCGGGCCGGCATTGCAAGCCAACAAGATCGCCGCCCACGCCGACTTTGTACCCTTTGCCGAGCTGTTTCCGTACCGCGGTTATGCACGTAAGATTTACGATGGCTCGCAAGCCGATGCGGCTACTTTCCACGGCACTTTGGCAGATGCCGAATATGCGCTTAAATACCCGGAAATTGTCGTCGCATTCGAACGTGCCGCGATCGAAGCCGACCGCCTGTTTGCGGCCGAGCCCGAAAAATACAGCGAACTGGTGGCGAAGAATACCGGTATCGATGCCGAAGTGATTTACCTGTTTCACGGGCCGCAGGGTTTGCAGACCCGGGATCTGAGCTGGAAGCCCGAATATCGCCAGGCGCTGAAGACGGCGATAGAAACGTTGCGTTTGCTGAAGCGCGTCGACAGCGACCTCGACGTTAACGCTTTCATCGATGATCGCTACGTGCGCACCGCCTTTCAGCAAGCCAGCCTGAATTACGAAGCGCAACTGAAAAACTATGCGAAACAGCCATTCGCGGAAAAAGCGGCAAAAGATGCGCGCACCGGCAAGGCCATCGAGGACACCCGCCGCGCTGCCCAGATCTGGGTCCAGGGAGAGGCACGCGTGCGCAACTATGCGTCGCCGGAGTCGGCCTTCCTCGATCTCTCTGGACTGGAGCAGAGCGGCAAGAAAATCCGCGTGATCTACGGCACGGATCGCAGCAATGGATTGAAGCTGTTTGCCAGCGACGGCTGGTACGTCGTCAATGGAAAAGAGATCAATGCGTTCCTGTTGAAAGAGGTGGCCGAAGCGTGGGTCAGGCAACATGGCGGCAAGCTCGTCGACTATGCCGCTGCCCGGGCTGCAGTCTGAAGACGAGCATATGACTGCCTTCATTTTGCGCTCCGCATGGCGCTTGCCAGTCGGACGCCCGGCCATCGTGCGGCAGTTGTTGAAGCTGGTGTCGCTCATCGTTTGCGTGCTGGCCTGGCAATGGGCCGCCGGGCATCGCCTTGATCTGGGCCTGGTCACCTTCAGCAATGTGCCGACGCCGCTCGAAGTAGCGGCGGCGGCGTGGGAGTTTATGCATTCACCGAAATTGCTGCAGCATGTGGGTAGCAGCCTGCTGCGCGTGTTTGCCGGATTCGGCATTGCTGCGGTAGCCGGTATAGCCCTCGGATTGTTGATCGGGCGTTCGCAGCTGCTGGAAGACAGCTTGTTGCCGCCGCTGGAAGTGTTGCGGCCGATACCCGCCGTGGCGTGGATTCCGCTGGCGATCCTGATGTTTCCGTCGTCTGAAATGTCGATGGTTTTTATCACTTTCCTTGGCGCCTTGTTTCCGATCCTGCTCAATACGATCCACGGCGTGGACGGGATCGATGCGCGGCTTATAGCTTCCGCCAAGAGTTTGGGCTGCGGCAAGCGCGCCATATTTTCAGAAGTGGTTTTTCCGGCGGCAGCGCCAAGCATCGTCACCGGTTTGTCGATCGGCATGGGGACCGCCTGGTTTTGCCTGGTGACTGCAGAAATGATTTCCGGCCAATACGGCATCGGCTATTTCACCTGGGCCTCCTATACCGTGCAAAATTATCCGGAAATCGTGGTCGGCATGTTGTTCATCGGCTTGCTGGGAATGGGCAGCAGCGCCCTGATCCGCTGGCTGGGTACTGCCTGTATGCCCTGGTATCTGCAGGAGAAGGGAAAATGACGAATCCTGCAATGAATCCTGTAATGAATTCTGTAACAAGCGGCAAGCTGGCCATCGACCAGCTGCATATCCGGCTGGGGCGCGGCGAGCGTGCGTTCGATGCCGTCCGCGATATCTCGTTCACGGTTGAACCTGGCCAGCTGGTGTGCCTGCTGGGCCCGTCCGGTTGCGGAAAGTCGACTTTGCTGGGCGCCATCGCAGGCCATCTGAGCAGCGCCGCCGGCAGCATCCGGCTGGATGGCGATACGGTCAACGGACCGCATCCGGACCGTGGCCTGGTATTCCAGCACCATACATTGTTCCCGTGGAAAAACGTGCTCGACAACGTCGCCTTCGGACTCAAGATGCAAGGCGTCAAACGCGCCGAGCGCAACCGGCGTGCGCAGGAGTTGCTGGAACTGGTTGGCCTGGCGGATTTCGAGCGTTCGTATCCGGCGCAGCTGTCGGGCGGCATGCAGCAACGGGTGGAAATTGCGCGGGTGCTGATCAATCGCCCCAAGGTGTTGCTGATGGACGAACCGTTTGGCGCACTCGACGCACAAACGCGGCTGATGATGCAGCAACTGTTGTTGCAGGTATGGTCGTCGATCCGCACCTCGATCATTTTCATTACCCACGATATTGATGAGGCACTGTTTCTGGCAGACCGCCTGTTCGTGATGAGTGCGCATCCCGGTCGCATTATCGAAGAACTTGATATCGATTTCGCGCGGCCGCGCAGCCACCAGCTGGTTACCTCTGCCGATTTCGTCGCGCTCAAGGCGCGTTGCCTCGCGCTGTTGCATCCGCAGCGCGACATGCTGTCCCTGGAGCGCCTCAGCCCGCTCGGAATGATCCATGCGAGGCAATTACGATTCGCGATATGAACCACGGCCACATATTCATGAAGGAACTACTTTTGAGCCATCCCGCCGACGCAACACCTGAGCTGCAAGCAATCAGTGCAAGGCTGCAATCGCCGGACAGTGAAATCCGGCGCATCGCCATCATAGATCTGACCGATCTTGCCGGCGACGAGCATGTCTACTTGTTTGTCAGCGCCCTGAACGATGCTTCGCCGCCGGTGCGTCGTGAAGCTGCGGCTGCGCTGCAGGCCTTTGAATGCGAGCAGGGCGTTGCCGCGTTGGTGAACCTGCTTGGCGACGAAGATGCCGAAGTCCGCAATACCGCATCGGACAGCCTGGGCGACTTGAAACTGGCTTCATCCGCGACATATCTTCTGCCTGCCGTTTCGCATCCGCTGCCGCAGGTGCGGGCATCCGCGCTGCGTGCGCTGAAACCTTTACGAGTGATGGCTAGCTATCAACCTGCAATTACCGCACTGTCGGATCAGGACGCGATGGTCCGACGTGAAGCGGTAGCTGTGCTCGGTTATTTGAAACATCCGCAGGCATTATCGTCGTTGCAGGCTTTGTTATACAGCGACAGCGACGCCGAGGTGCGTCGCGCGGCAGTGGGAGCGCTGGGTTACGCCAGCGATGAAGATGGTTTGCCTGCGTTATTGAAGGGATTGCATGACGAGGCATGGCAAGTCCGCGAAGAAGCGGTAACCACGATAGGCAAGCTGCGCCTGGCGGCGGCGATCGACCCGCTGATCGACAGCCTGCAGGACCCCTACTGGCAAGTTCGCCTGCGTGCAGCACGTAGCCTTGGACGATTACGTAATCCGTCAGCGGTAGCTGCGTTGCTAACGCTGCTGTCGCACCAGATCAGCAACTTGCGCAAGGAAGCAGCGCTGGCGCTGGGGGAAATCGGTTCCAGGTTGGCGCTGGACGAATT
>FTFY01000871.1_pt1 | contig 53136 bp, 48 predicted proteins | sample 1640561 | NCBI WGS metagenome assembly FTFY01 (sample SAMEA3914789, study PRJEB12502) | metagenome | biome: forest; material: soil | place: Canada | collected 2011-07-03 | depth 0.3 m | reverse complement strand
GGATTTTTACTGGGGCGTTCATTGGTCTGGGAGAGTTGGCTACTTTGACTACTGCTGCTGGACCGGTATTTTAGCTTATCGCGCACCTTCGCGACGGCACATGCCAATTTGTGCGGTGCAAAAGACTGATCATGCCCGGATAGGCAAATCCAATGAAACCAATAAAAACAATCAATTTTTAATTATTAATAGTTTTTACCTACAATTGATTCATTCCCCACTTCTTTCAGGAGCTCTCATGTTTAGCCAGATCATCAGCGAAATCTTCGAAAGCATTTCCCTCACGTTGGCCGATTATGGCCAGTGCAAAGGCTGATTCCCCAGAATCCAGGAGCGCTGTCATGACACCCGTCTCGCTATCAAAAAGAAACCCCTACTTCGGCATTTCCTACCTGCTTCGTAATCGCGCATGGCCATTGCGCGCGTTGCCATATCTCATACTACTGCTGATTACACCGGCGATGTTTTGGGTGGGCCTGTCTGCGATTTAATGCCGCCTAGCAACTAACGGCGCATGGCTCATGGCTCACGCCAGCCAGCTCGCGACTTCCCGCCAGAAACCGTCTGGCACATGCATCAACAACCAGACCACCAAAATATAGCGGACGAATTTGCCGATCGCCATATACATGACGGAAGGCCAGAAAGGCAATTTGAGCCAGCCGCCCAAAGTACAGATGGGGTCGCCGATGCCAGGCATCCAGGCCAGCAGCATGGTTTTTGCGCCATAGCGCTGTAGCCAGTTGAACCATTTGCTGTCGCGCTCACGGGCGAAGGCTTGCTTGGCGCCGTAGCCCATCCAGTAATCGACCACACCGCCCAGCGTATTACCTAGCGTCGCAACGAAAATCACCGGCCAGAACAGCGCGCCGTTGGATTTGATCACGGCAAACACTGCCGGCTCCGAACCCAGCGGCAACAAGGTCGCGGCGACAAAACTGATGATAAAGACGGAAGTCAATCCGACCGTTGGCACGGCAAGTGTCTTGAGCAACCATAAAACGGCGGATTCGATCATAGGGGCAATTCAGAGACGGCAAATGCGGTGCGCGCAGCAACATGGGATGTTGCTGATAACGATTATTACGCTGCAGCCGACAAAACCTGGTGACGATTAAAAACCGTCCATTATAATGATCCGCTGTTCCTTTCGGCCTGATCCTGTTGCCGACCGCGCTTCTGACTGTTTTCCGACCATGCCGGCAGCGCGCTCGACAGCCATAATTTGACAACAACATGACCACAGACTATTTGCAGAAAATCCTCACCGCCCGCGTCTACGATGTCGCGGTTGAATCCCCACTTGAATTTGCGTCGACCCTGTCGCAGCGCATTGGCAACCAGATTTATTTCAAGCGTGAAGATGTGCAAAGCGTGTTCAGTTTCAAATTGCGCGGCGCTTACAACAAGATGGCCAGCCTGACCCCGGCCCAGCTCAAGCGCGGCGTGATTTGCGCTTCCGCAGGCAACCATGCGCAAGGGCTGGCGCTGTCGGCGGCCAAGCTCGGCTGCCGCGCAGTGATCGTGATGCCGACCACCACGCCGCAGGTCAAGGTGGACGCGGTTCGGGCTCGCGGCGGCGAAGTCGTGTTGTTCGGCGACTCTTACACCGATGCCTACAACCACGCGCTGACGCTGGAAAAGAAACTCAAGCTGACGTTCGTGCACCCGTTCGACGATCCGCATGTGATTGCCGGCCAGGGCACCATCGGCATGGAAATCCTGCGCCAGCACGCAGGACCGATCCACGCGATCTTCGTGCCGATCGGCGGCGGCGGCTTGATTGCCGGTATCGCGGCCTATGTCAAAGCGGTACGGCCCGAGATCAAGATCATCGGCGTGCAAACTACCGATTCCGACGCCATGGCGCGCAGCCTGAAGGCCGGCCGCCGCGTTACGCTACCGGATGTCGGCCTGTTCGCCGACGGCACCGCGGTCAAGCTGGTGGGCGAAGAAACCTTCCGCCTGGCGCGCATGTATGTGGATGAAGTGATCCTGGTCGATACCGATGCGGTCTGCACCGCGATCAAAGACGTTTTCCAGGATACCCGCAGCATTCTGGAACCGTCCGGAGCACTGGCGGTGGCCGGCGCCAAAGCCTATGTCGAACGCGCCAAAGGCACCCGCAAGCCGATCAAGGACCAAACGCTGATCACGATTGCATCCGGCGCCAACATGAATTTCGACCGCTTGCGCTTCGTCGCCGAAATGGCCGATATCGGCCAATTGCGCGAAGCAGTGTATGCCGTCACCATCCCGGAAGAGCACGGCAGCTTCCGCCGGTTCTGCGAGCTGGTCGGGCCGCGCAACGTCACCGAGTTCAACTATCGCATCAGCGACGAGAAAATCGCCCATGTGTTTGTCGGCGTACAAACTTCGAGCGGTGAAGAAGCTAGCCTGATCGCCAAGAATTTCGAGAAGCACGGTTTCAGCACGCTCGACCTGACCCATGACGAGCTGGCCAAGGTCCATGTGCGGCATCTGGTGGGCGGCAAGAGCCCGTTGGCGAAAGACGAATTACTGTACCGCTTTGAATTCCCGGAGCGTCCAGGTGCACTGATGCGCTTTTTGAATTCGATGGCGCCGGACTGGAATATCAGTCTGTTCCACTATCGTAGCCAGGGCGGCGACGTCGGCCGTATCCTGGTCGGACTGCAAGTGCCGAAAAAGGAAATGAAAGCATTCCGCGCATTCCTGGCGGGCCTGGGCTATCGCTATTGGGATGAAAGCAATAATCCGGTCTATAAATTGTTTCTTGGCTAAAGCTGTCGACTTCGCTTGCGGTGGCTGCCACAGCAAGCAGGTCCCACACTAAAACTGGCCTCGAAACACATTCTGATACATGGCATTTAAGGTGTGACATCAGGCCCGGCATGCTTTTCTGGCAAAATACTGCTTTATCAAGCATAAGCAAACGCCATGAGCATACCGAATACGCCTGACGCTTCGCCGTTAGGCAAACCCGCCGCCTACCAGACGCAATACCAGCCATCACTGCTATTTCCGATTGCCCGCCTGGGCAAGCGCGAAGAAATCGGCATTAGCGGCACGCTGCCGTTTTTCGGCGTCGATATCTGGAACGCCTACGAGGTATCCTGGCTCAATTTGCGCGGCAAGCCTCAGGTCGCCATCGCCACTTTCACGGTGCCGGCGGATTCACCTAACATCGTCGAATCGAAATCGTTCAAGCTGTACCTGAATTCCTTCAACCAGACCAGGCTGGCTGACACCGATGCCTTGCTGCAGCTATTGCGCACCGACCTGTCGGCTGGTTTTGGCGCTCCGGTACATGTCACCCTGACCACCGCAGATGCTTTCTCCGAACTCAAGCTGCAAGAGCCGCAAGGCTTGCTGCTGGACCGGCTGGATATTGAAGTAAACGAATACCAGCCGAATCCGTCATTATTGAAATGCGACCCGAACCAGGTTGTTGTAGAAGAAACTTTTGTATCGCATTTGCTGAAGTCGAATTGCCTGGTGACCGGTCAGCCGGACTGGGGCAGCGTACAGATCCATTATGTCGGCGCCGCCATCGACCAGGAAAGCTTGCTCAAGTACCTGATCAGCTTCCGCGACCACAACGAATTCCATGAACAATGCGTCGAACGCATATTTATGGACCTGATGCGCAACTGTTCGCCACAAAAGTTGTCTGTATACGCGCGCTATACCCGGCGCGGTGGTCTCGATATCAATCCATGGCGCAGCAATTTCTCCACTCCGCAGCCACCGTTGAATTGGCGCCAGGCACGGCAATAATTAACGATTAGCCATGAAGTAAGCCACAAACCGTGGCAAAAAGACAGCATTTAAATAGCTGAATGACAATTATTTGGTCAGGAATATTGACGCTCAAAAGATCGGCGTCTACCTTACGACCTCGCTGCAAAGGATTCTTTCACCCATGACAACTTTTTCTCGTTTTACCGCTCTCAAACGTACCGCTTTGCTCTCCTGCATGACCGCACTCGTCGCTGTGGGCGCACCGGCCCACGCTCAGGAAACCCCGGACACCACCGGCTGGTTCAGCAAAACTCTCTCACAGACCAAAAACCGGCTCGACAATATTGTCGAAAACGGCGACATGGAAGTGTATCTGTCGGGTTACGCCTATCACGGCCGTCACACCTATACGAAAGAGCGCATCGAGGAATTGAATGAAAAGGCCTGGGGCCTGGGTGGCGGCCGCACCATCCGCAATGCAGACGGTAACGACGAATCCCTGTATCTGTTTGCCATCCGCGATTCCCATTACAAGCCGCAGGTCATGGCTGGCTACGCCTATGAATGGATCTGGAATGTACCAAAGACACCGGTCGAAGTAGGCGCCGGTTACACCGCCATGATGATGAGCCGGCAGGATTATTTCGGCGGCTTTCCGTTCCCGATAGCGCTACCAGTCGTGTCGCTGGGCGTAAAAGGCGCCAAGTTGATGGGATCCTATGTGCCTCGCCTGTCGCAAAATAAGGGCAATGGCGACGTCTGGCTGATATTTGCACGCTTTGAAGTTAAGTAAAAACTCAGGCCAACCTGCCAAAACGATGACCGCAAGTTGATGTTGTTGGCTGGAATCAAGTCTATAATCCGAGATGGGCGCCATTAATGACGGCCGGAAGTTAATAACACCGTAGCCTGAGTTTTGCTGACTTGGGCCAGAACCGGGGGAGACGTTGCAATAACAGCTACAATCACGTTATTGCGATCAGTAGCGCATAATCCCGAGATTGGCCTGTTTTCGATATGCTGCGGCAGTTTTAGTGGTGGCCTGAATGGTTACTTGAATGCTGACCTGAACACTGACTTAGACACAACCACCCGTATTGTGCCGCATACCACTTTGTATTATGACTAATCTTGCAAAAATCCTGCCCGCACAAAATGTGGCGCTGGATCTGGAAGTCTCCAGTAAAAAACGCGCGTTCGAACAAGCCGGTTTACTCTTCGAAAACAATTGCGGGATTGCCCGCTCTACCGTCTCCGACAACCTGTTTGCGCGTGAACGTCTAGGCTCTACCGGCCTTGGCCACGGCGTCGCCGTGCCGCATGGCCGCGTCAAGGGATTGAAAGCACCGCTGGCAGCCTTTGTGCGCCTGGCCGAACCGATTCCCTTCGAGTCGCCCGATGGCGAACCGGTCAGCCTGCTGGTGTTTTTGCTGATTCCGGACAACGTCACCCAGCAACATCTGGAAATCCTGTCGGAAATCGCTGAAATGTTTTCCAGCGATGCCTTCCGCACCATTCTGGCCAGCGATCCCGATCCGGCCTCGGTACACGCCCATATCGTCGCCTGGCAGCCCATGGGCACCGAAAATGCGACATAATTTGGTGTAAGAACCTGCAGGTTCCAAGAAGACAGCGCTCATCGTGTCCGGGTCGCCCGCGAGCGATCTTACTTTGCCACCTAACCAAGTCAGCCGCCAACCATGCCCGTTTCCACGCCCTTATCGATTCAGCAGCTGTACGACGAAAACCGTGAATCGTTGCAATTAGGCTGGTTTGCCGGTTTCCCCGGTGGCGAACGCCTGATTTCCGGCGATGCTGCCTCGGCGGCCGACCAGGTTGGCCATCTGAACCTGATCCATCCGGGTCGGATCCAGGTCTTCGGCCATCAGGAAACCGAATACTATCAACGCCTTTCGCCAGCCTCGCGAGTCCACCAGACTGCTGAACTGGTGGCCGGCGCACCACCCGCTTTCATCATCGCGCAAGGATTGGCGACGCCGCCGAACATTCTTGAGATCTGCGACGAAAAAAATATCCCGCTGTTTTCAACGCCGTTGCCGGCAGCGCAGGTAATTGATTATCTGCGGGTATACCTGTCGAAAAAACTGGCGCAACGGATCACCATGCACGGTGTGTTCATGGACGTGCTGGGAGTCGGCGTGCTGATTACCGGCGAATCGGGCCTCGGCAAAAGCGAACTCGGGCTGGAACTGATTTCGCGCAGCCATGGCCTGGTGGCCGACGATGCGGTCGAGTTTTCCCGCATTGCGCCGAACATGATCGAGGGACGCTGCCCGCATCTGCTGCAAAATCTGCTGGAGGTACGCGGCCTGGGCCTGCTCGATATCAAGACTATCTTTGGCGAAACCGCGGTACGCCGCAAAATGCGCCTCAAGCTGATCGTGCATCTGGTGCGACGCGCCACCCTGGAAGAAAATTACGAGCGCCTGCCGCTTGATGCTCAACACCAGGAAGTGCTGGGGCTGGCGATCCGCAAAGTCATCATTCCAGTGGCTGCCGGCCGCAATATCGCGGTACTGCTGGAAGCTGCGGTGCGCAATACCATCCTGCAACTGCGCGGTATCGATACGCTCAAGGATTTTATCGCCCGCCAGCGTATTGCGATGGATAGCGACAGCGATCTCTGAATCGGCAAGGTGGGCATACCATGCTCACCTACGTTCTCGATTACCGTACTTACGGTATCATTGAGCAATGCGCATAATTCTTATCACCGGTATCTCCGGTTCCGGCAAATCAGTCGCCCTTCGCGTGCTCGAAGACGCGGGTTATTTTTGCGTCGACAATCTGCCGCCGACCTTGTTGCGGGATCTCGTCGCAGCGCGGCAGCATGAGGGCGCACAAATGCTGGCGGTGGCCACCGACGCCCGCAGTGCCGACTCGCTTACCGGCCTGGCGTCGGACATCCAGCAATTAAAGGCGGAAGGACACGACGTTAAAGTGTTCTTCCTGACCGCGCAGACCGAATCCCTGATCGCCCGTTTTTCCGAAACCCGCCGCAGCCATCCGTTATCGCACCGCCTGCTGCCGGGCCAGAATCCGGCCGACCGCCTGACATTGACCGAATGCATTTTGAATGAACGCGAGATGCTGGTCGAGATCGAGGGTATCGGCCATACGATAGATACTTCCGACGTCAGCGCCAACCGGCTGCGCAGCTGGATCAAGGAACTGGTCGATACCGAACCGGCGCCGCTGACCTTGCTGTTCGAATCGTTTGCCTTCAAGCGCGGCGTGCCGCTCGATGCCGATCTGGTGTTCGACGTGCGCATGCTGCCGAATCCTCATTACGACGCCAAGCTGCGCCCGCTGACCGGGCGCGATCAGCCCGTCATAGCTTTCCTGGAAGATTTGCCAAAGGTAACCGACCTGCTAGGCGACATACGCAATTTTGTCGAGAAATGGCTGCCGGCGTTCAAGGACGACAACCGCAGCTATCTGACGGTAGCGATCGGTTGTACCGGCGGCCAGCACCGCTCGGTGTATATGGTCGAACAGCTGGCGCAATATTTCCAGGTTTCCGAACGCGTGGTGCGACGCCACCGCGAACTTGGCTAGACGAACTGGCTTCTTAGTTCGTGACCCGGTTTACATCCCTCTTTTACCATGTCCGAAAATAACCACTGGATTCCGCTGTTCCCGCTCAATACCGTGCTGTTTCCCGGTGGCGTGCTGCCGCTCAAGGTATTTGAAACACGTTACCTCGACATGCTGCGCGAATGCATGAGAACCGAGCAGCCGTTCGGCGTGGTACTGATCAAGTCAGGACAAGAAGTTGGCAAGGCGGCCGAACCCGAAAGCGTCGGCTGCCTGACCAGGATTACAGAGTGGGACATGCAGGATCTGGGCGTGATGATGTTGCGCACCGAAGGCAGCCAGCGTTTCCGGATTATGGAGCAGCGGGTGCTGCCCGACCAGCGCGTGGAGGCGCAGATAACGCTGATAGAACCGGACCAGGTAACGCCTCCCGATGAAGTCCATCTGCAATGTGCCAGTACCTTGAAGCTGGTGATTGACGACATCGACAAGAAAGGCCGCGCCACACATGGCGCAAATTTCGCCAGCCCGTTTGCATTGCCGATGCAATTCGACAATGCGGGCTGGGTCGCCAACCGCTGGTGCGAGATCCTACCGATCCCACTGAAAGCGCGCCAGAAGCTCTTGGAACTGATCGACGGCCGCGATCGGCTGACCATAATCCATCAATATCTTCTACAGCACAACATCATCTAGATCATGAGCTCAAGCGAACAAATCGGCTTCGCGAAAAACTTCCAGCAACAATTTCTTGACCGGTGCCGGCAGCGGCGCGTCTGCCAGCTTTTCAGCCGGATACCAAACGTAGTTGGCTTGGGCGACACCTTCCAGTCGTCGCTCAAGCGTAATCTGGAATGGTGATATCTGCAGTTTGAAATGCGTAAAAACGTGGGTGAACGATTGCAGCGGTTCGCATGATGCTACTGCACCGAACGCTGCGGTGGCGCGAATTAACGTTGCCTCGAAATCTGCTCCTGGCACAATTTCCGGCAGCGAAAGCAAGCCGCCCCAGATACCGCTGTCAGGGCGCTGCTCCAGCAAAACCTGATGCTGATCGACGATCACCAGCATGCCGGTATGTTTTTCGGGAATGGCTTTTTTCGGTTTGCGTACCGGCAGTTGTCCAACCCGGTCGGTGGCCAGCGCGACGCAGCGTTGCGCCAGCGGACAAGTCCCACAAGATGGTTTACTGCGCGTGCAAAGCGTTGCCCCGAGATCCATCAACCCTTGGGTATACGATTCCACACCTTGTTCCGGCAACAGTGCCACTGCGCGGCGCCACATTGCATCTTCAATCGACTTGGCGCCGGGATAACCATCGATCCCGAACACCCTGGCGAACACACGCTTGACGTTGCCATCCAAAATCGCGGCCTGTACGCCGTAAGAGAACGCCGCGATGGCTGCAGCTGTCGAACGACCGATGCCCGGCAGATCTTGCAGCAGTTCAGGATCCCGCGGAAATACCCCGCCATGTTCGGCCACCACGCGTTGCGCGCAGCGATGCAAATTGCGCGCTCGCGTGTAATAACCCAAGCCGCTCCAATGCGCCATCACCTCTTCGCTCGGCGCGGCAGCCAGGGACTGCACATCCGGGAAACTTGACAGGAAACGCTGGTAGTACGGAATCACAGCGGCCACCTGCGTTTGCTGCAGCATGATTTCAGACAGCCAGACGCGATAGGCGTCACGCGTCTGCTGCCACGGCAATGCGTGGCGGCCGTGTTGCTTCTGCCAGAGAATCACCGCAGCGGAAAAAGACGGATCTGCAAATACCTGCGCATCTGCAGGCTTGGTACTACTATCAGTAACTACACGTTTCATCTATACCGCAACTCTCATTGGCGCCAATTCACTTCCCAGCGCATTTCTCAAATCGTTTTCCAACGCCATCAAAGTATTCCTTTGTGCAGTCAGTTCCCTCTGCAGCATTTCGACCGACTCGATTTTTTCTTCCAGGCTGTCAATCGCCACATGCACCCGTTCAATCGAATCGGTACGTTGCTTAAGCTGCGATTTGTGGGCGCGGATCTGTTCCTCCAGCGGCGCCATCACCACCTTGAGCCAGGCATCGACGTCGCGGTTGGCTTGCAAGAAACTCTGCTTCACGCGCGAGGCGATCGAATCGAAGAATTTCTGCATCAGCACCACCTGGCTGGTCTTCACCAAGGTGACCGTGCCGAACTGGCGATGATAAGCGGTTTCGATCACTTTGATTTCATTGCGATACTTGTCCAGCGAGAACGGCATCGGCGTCGACAGGGCCAGCCCGTGCTCGGTCGAGAACTTGCGGTACATGATGGTCATCATTTCCGAAATTTCATCCGTCTTCTGGCCCGACAGCATCAGGTTTTCCTGCGCCTTGTCAAAGAACTCCTTCACAGCGTGGCGGAAACCGGCGGTGAACATGCTGCCTTCCATGGTCTCCCGCGTTTTACGGATTTCTTCCTTCAGCAAGCCCATGCCCAGCGTCGAAAACACGCCCGCCGACAAGCGCGCAAACACCATGCGCGTACCCTGCAATTTCAGCAAACTTTCGTCGAATTCCTTTTTCTCGATATCGATACGCTTCATCATGTGGCTGATGATGGAAGTATTCTTGCCGCGCAAGCTCTTCAATTCCAGCAACTGCTCAACCACACTGCGGATATGCGCCGACATCAAGGCTTGCTTGGTGACCGTCAGATCGTGGATGTCGCCAATCAATTGGGAGCGGATGATGTCGCGCTTAGCCGGGATCAACTCGCGTGACAACGCATTTTCCAAGGCCGGCAAACGACTTTTCTTCAGCAGATCAGGCTCGCCGTTGATCTTGCCGACCAAGCCCTTTTGCGCCGATACCGGATACACCTGCGTCTCCGCCAACCCCAGCGTGTGCGCCACACTCGATACCTGCCGGCTGATTTGCTGCTCTACCTCGAACGGCGAGCGCAGCTCATCCCACATGCTGTCGATCTTGTTCAGCACCACCATGCGGCCCGCGCCGCTGCCGATATGATGACGCCAGACGTCGATATCGCTTTTGGTGACACCGGTATCTGCCGCCAGGATGAACAATACCGCATGGGCGTTGGGGATCAGGTTGAGCGTCAGCTCCGGCTCGGTACCGATCGCGTTCAAACCCGGCGTATCGATAATCACCAGCCCCTCTTTCAGCAAGGGATGCGGGAAATTGACGATGGCATGGCGCCATTGCGAAATTTCGACGCGACCCAACGCATCGATGGTCATCGCGGCGTCAGGATCATCCTCGTCGTAGAGGCCGTAGAGCTTGGCCTCTTCCACCGGCACCCATTTTGTCAGGCTGACCTGCTTGAAAGCTTCCAGCATGCCGTCCGTGGATGAAATATCCAGCGGCAACACCGTCCAGACATGATGTGCGCCCTTGTAGTCGCTGGTCGATTGCGATTCTGCCCGGGTTTCTATCGGCAACAGGCGGATGCACGACGGGAAAGAAGCGTCATACAGCAGCTCGGTCGGACACATGGTGGTGCGGCCGGCGGCTGACGGCAAGATGCGTTGACCGTAATCGGCGAAAAAGATCGCATTGATCAGTTCCGATTTGCCACGCGAAAATTCCGCAACGAAGGCGATCGATAATTTATCGTCGGTCAGGCGCGCCAAGGCCCGGCTGATGCGCTGCTCGCTGGCAACGTCCGACAGCTTCGAGGCGCTCGCCCACGTCTGATAACGTCGCAAGGCACCCGCCACGCCGGTACGCCACTCGCTGTATTCCTGGAATTTTTGGACTAGATTGCTCACTATCACTCTCGCCTATCTTCTCTAATTTTCTTTAATATGCATTTCTGACATGCATTTCAGATATATTCACTTCTGACATTTTTTGCAATAAAACGTAGAACGCTGCCCCTGTTTAATCTGCGTAATCAAGGTCCCACAATTTCTACACGGCAACCCAGCACGATCATAGACGAAATAACTCTGTTGGAAGTAGCCAGATTGACCATCGGCACCAATAAAATCACGTAAAGTGCTGCCGCCCTTGTCAATTGCCGCCGCTAAAATTATCCGAATGGCATCAACCAGCCGTTCATAGCGCGCCAGGCTGATGCGATGGGCCGGGGTTTTTGGATTGATGCCGGCGCGGAACAGGCTTTCGGAAGCGTAGATGTTGCCGACCCCGACCACAATGTCGCCGGCCAGCAGCACCTGCTTGATCGGTGCGCTACGGTTACGCGTCTTTTGATAAAGAATCTGCGCGGAGAAAATCTCTTCCAGCGGCTCCAGCCCCAACCCTGCCAGCAGCACGTGCTGCTCCACCGGACCGTCGGCATCGGCATGCCAGAGTACTGCGCCGAAACGCCGCGGATCGGTCAGGCGCAGCAACTGCCGGCCAACCACCAGATCGAAATGATCATGTTTTTGCGGTTCAACCCCAAGCTCCAGGATACGTAGATGCCCGGACATTCCCAGATGGATAATCACGGTGCCGTGATCGAAGCGCAATAATAAATACTTACCGCGACGGCCAGTGCTGCGTACCTTGTGGCCGATCAGCAGTTCCGGCAAATCGAGCGGAAACGGCCAGCGCAGGCCGCGGTGGCGAAAGGTCACGGCAGTCACCGCACGACCGTCGAGATGCGGCGCAACGCCGCGTCGCGTCACTTCGACTTCAGGTAATTCGGGCATGGTTCAGATACGTTCTTGCGTGAAATGGCATAATCGATTCAACTATTTTTATGTACTTTTTGAAACAAATCCGGGGGCGGCGACTGCGCATTGCTCTCTGGTTGGGCGTAAAATCAAGATTACCTCTGAAAACCAGTTTTCGGGAAATGACTAAGGACCTGAATGTAATCTTTATTTTGGATTTTCCACATCCGGTCTCTACAAATGCATGCCAAGCCAGGATATTCCCTTGAAAAAAACCCTTGCCATTGTAACGCTCTCCACCTTGCTGTCGGCTTGCGCCGGTGTAACGCCGGGCAACGATGCTACAAATCCTGATGCTGCCGCGGGCGCAGTCAGCACAACACCTGCAGCTGCTGCGACGGCCAGTCCCGAGCAAATCACGAGCCGTAAGCTGGCTCCCAGGGTGATGCCGGTCAAGCCGCCGGAAGAACATTTGCCGTCAGTGGCGTTGTCCAAGGAACTCCTGTTCAAAATACTCAGTTCCGAAATCGCTTTTCAGCGCGGCAACTGGCAATCCGCATACGTAACCCTGCTGGGCGCGGCCCAGCAAACGCGTGACCCGCGCCTGGCCCGTCGCGCGGCCGAAATGGCGCTTAGCGCCAAACAAGCCAACGAAGCGCTGGTCGCCATCCGCCTGTGGCGTGAACTGGCGCCGGATTCGGACGAGGCAACCCAGTATTATCTCGGCTTCATCATGCTCAGCAACAATCTGGCAGAGGCCAGGCCAATTCTCGAAAAACGCCTGCAAGACGCGCCGCAGCAAGCACGTGGCGTGATGATGCTGCAGATCCAGCGTTTGCTGGCGCGGGCGCAAGACAAGGCCGGCGCGTTTACCTTGCTGGAACAACTGGTCACGCCTTACTCCGCAATGTCGGAAGCGCATCTGGCGCTGGCGCAGCAAGCCTTTGGCTCTGGCAACAGTATCCGCGCCCAGGAGGAAGCAAAGATTGCGCTGAATCTCAAGCCCGATTCCGAACTGGCGATCCTGACCAGCGCGCAAGTCGCGCCGGACAGTAAAGACGTCGAACCCATCCTGACCGATTTCCTCAAGAAGTATCCGGGTTCGCGTGAAGTGCGGGTGGCTTATGCGCGTACCCTGATCGACCAGAAGAAATATGAACAGGCCCGCAGTCAATTTGAAATCCTGCTCAAAAGCGACAAGCAGGATGTCACCACGCTGCTGGCGCTCGGCCTGTTAAATGCACAGATCGGCGACACCAGGGCGGCAGAACGTTACCTGACCAGCTATGTCGATCAACTGAGCCAGCATCCGAACGAAGCACGCGACAACACCCAGGCCTTGCTGATCCTGGCGCAAATTGCCGCCGATCGGAACGATACCGATGCCGCGCTGAAATGGTTGGCGCAAGTCGAGCCGGGCGATGCCTATCTGGATGCCCAGTTGCGGCGCGCCCAGCTACTGTCCAAACGCGGCGACCTGAACGGTGCGCGCCGGGTGCTGGCCGAGATCGAAACCAATGGCGAACATGAAAAAGCCCAGGTAACCCAGGTGGAAGCGCAATTGCTGCGCGAATCCAACCGTCCGCAAGAAGCGTTCAAAGTCTTGGAGACCGCGCTCAAGACGCAACCGGAGAATCCTGACCTGCTGTACGACTACGCCATGACAGCGGAAAAACTAAACAACCTGAGCGCCATGGAAACCTCGCTGCGCAAGCTGATCGCGCTGGCGCCGGAGAATCAGCAAGCGTATAACGCGCTCGGCTACTCGCTGGCGGAGCGCAATATCCGTTTGCCGGAAGCACTGGCGTTGATTCAGAAAGCACTGGCGCTGGCGCCGCAAGATCCCTTCATTGTCGACAGCATGGGCTGGGTGCAATATCGCATGGGCAATCTGAACGAAGCCGAATCACGGCTGCGCAATGCCTACGGTTTGCTGCCCGATCCGGAAATCGGCGTGCATCTGGGTGAAGTCCTGTGGGTTAAAGGACAAAAAACCGATGCGCAAAAATTGTGGCGGGAAGTGCGCCAGAAAGATCCGCAAAACGACGCGCTGAAAAACACGCTGACGCGGCTGGGCGCCAGTATATGATGCAAGTATCAGGCAAGACCAGGATCAAGACCATCAAGATCACGCGGCTGATGCTGCCGGCAATCCGGCGCAGCGGCCTGGCGGCGGTTGCCTTGGCCGCCGTTGTACTGAGCGGCTGCAGCACTTTGTGGCCATCGTCTACATCGACGGGCACAACTGGCGCAACCACCACCAGCGGCGCGGCGCGGCAATACCATCAAGCCATCGACGTCAGCGGCCGCCTCTCAATACGTTATCAGCAGAACGGTAAAGACCAGGCGGTGCACGGCAGCTTTACCTGGTCGCAGGACAAGAAGGAAACGGTGATCACCCTGCTCTCTCCTCTGGGACAAACCCTGGCCACCATCAATATTGCCGCTGACCAGGCAACACTCAAGCAAAGTGGGCAGCCCGTGCGCAGCGCCAGCGATGTCGATGCGCTGACGGTGCAGGCGCTGGGTTGGCCGTTGCCGATAGCCGGCCTGCGCGACTGGTTGCAAGGATTCGGCCAGAGCGCCGCCGGCCAGCGCTTTACAGCGACCCCCCCGGCTACCGCCGACAGCTTCAACGTTACCACCGCCGACAACTGGCAGATCCAATATACCAACTGGCAAGACCTGGGCAACGGCGCCGAAAGCTATCCGAAGCGGATCGACCTGGCGCGCAACGCCACGCAAGCCGGCGATGTCGCGATCCGTATCGTCATCGATAGCCGCCAGCCACACTGACCTCAATGAGTTTGTAATGACACGCACGCTGAACAACTGCCCGGCGCCAGCCAAGCTGAATCTGTTTTTACACGTCACCGGACGCCGCCCGGATGGCTATCATCTGCTGCAAACCGTGTTCCAGCTGGTTGATTTCAGCGATCTTTTGCATTTCGAAGTGCGCGCTGACGACCAGATCCGCCGTACCACCGAGATTGCGGGTGTGCCCGAAGAAAGCGATCTGATCGTCCGCGCCGGCAGATTGCTGCAAAACGCGATTCGTGAAAAAGCCGGCGCTGCAGGAATTACACCTGCAGCATTAGGCGCAAACATCCGTATCGAAAAGAATTTGCCTATGGGCGGCGGACTGGGCGGCGGCTCGTCCGATGCCGCCACCACGCTGATGGCACTCAACCATCTCTGGCAAGGCGGCCTGTCACGTGAGGAATTAATGGTTTTGGGCCTGCAATTAGGCGCTGACGTGCCGTTTTTCCTGTTCGGGCGGAATGCATTTGCAGAAGGAATAGGAGAAACCTTACAAATGCTTGACACTCCTGCCCTGTGGTTCGTTATAATTCAGCCCGGCGTAACAATTCCGACTGCATTAATTTTTTCAAGTTCGGAATTGACAAGGTGTACGAAACCCGTCAAAATGACGGACTTTTCGATAGGTACTAAAAAGCTATTCGGAAAAAACGATTTGGAACCCGTGGCTGCCAAGCAGTTCCCAGAAGTTGCCGATGCCATCAAATGGCTCAGTAATTATGGAGATGCCAGAATGACCGGATCCGGCGCCTGTGTTTTTTGTGGCTTTACACAAGAAAACAAGGCCGAGGAAGTACTGAAACTGGTACCGAGTCACTGGAAAGCATGGAAAGCCAAGGCAATGCAGGAACATCCGCTCGCGGAGTTGCTGAAGTAGTAAAGAAGTACAGAATTCGGTTTAGCATCAGATTCAAGCGCAGCATTTCAAATGCGGCGCGGATTTATGGTAGACAACAAGTTGCGTAGGGGAATCGCCAAGCTGGTTAAGGCACTGGATTTTGATTCCAGCATTCGAAGGTTCGAATCCTTCTTCCCCTGCCATTAAATACGGACAATAATGTCCAGCAGGAAATTTGGTCTTACAGCGGCAGTCACATTACGCCGCATCAGAAATACAAAACTGCACACAGCGAACACATAAGCCGCCAACGCAAGACTGCACCAGTCTGGCATTGTCGGCTTTTCAACTTTTTAACGACAGTATCCAGGGATATCCATGGCAAACGAAAACCTGATGGTTTTTACCGGTAACGCAAACCCGGAACTAGCTATTGGAGTTGCCAAGCAACTCGGTATCCCGCTAGGCAAAGCCAACGTTACCAAATTCTCCGACGGCGAAGTAATGGTCGAGATTAACGAGAACGTGCGTGGCAAAGATGTATTCGTGCTGCAATCGACGTGCGCGCCGACCAATGACAACCTGATGGAAATCATGTTGATGGTCGATGCCCTGAAGCGCGCTTCGGCCGGCCGGATTACCGCTGCGATTCCATATTATGGCTACGCACGGCAAGACCGCCGCCCACGCTCGGCGCGGGTTGCGATTTCAGCCAAGGTTGTCGCCAACATGTTGCAGGAAGCCGGTGTCGAACGTGTCTTGATCATGGATCTGCACGCTGACCAGATTCAAGGCTTCTTCGACATTCCGGTCGACAATATTTACGCATCGCCGATTTTGCTAGGCGACCTGGTTAGCAAGAATTACGACGACCTGCTGGTCGTATCGCCGGACGTCGGCGGCGTGGTTCGTGCCCGTGCACTGGCAAAACGCCTGAATTGCGACCTGGCAATTATCGACAAGCGCCGTCCGAAAGCGAATGTTTCTGAAGTCATGAACATCATCGGTGAAGTCGAAGGCCGTAACTGCGTGATCATGGATGACATGGTCGATACCGCCGGTACGCTGACCAAGGCAGCCGAAGTATTGAAAGAGCGCGGCGCCAAGAAAGTAGTGGCTTACTGTACGCATCCGGTGTTGTCCGGCCCTGCCCTCGAGCGCATCGTCAATTCGCCGCTGGATGAACTGGTAGTTGTCGATACTATCCCGCTGTCGGCAGAAGCCAAGGCCTGCGGCAAGATCCGCCAGTTGTCATGCGCGGAGTTGCTGGCTGAAACGTTCAAGCGTATTACCAAGGGCGATTCGGTCATGTCGCTGTTTGCAGAATAAGAATTCAGTTTTATCGTCCTTGCGCCTGGCAACAGATGCAAAGACGACCTTAAATTCCCTGGTCGCGGGGAATTTTTACCGCCAGACATTATTAAATAGTCCGGCACACAATGGAGCTTCAAAATGAAAGTAATCGCATTTGTACGCAAAGAGCAGGGGACCGGAGCGAGCCGCCGCCTGCGCAATGCTGGCCAAACCCCAGGTATCGTTTATGGTGGTTCCGACGCGCCGGTAAATATCTCGCTGGACCACAATGCGCTGTACCACGCGCTGAAAAAAGAAACTTTCCACTCCTCGATCCTCGACCTCGAAATCGACGGTTCGGTACAGAAAGTTCTGCTGCGCGACTTCCAAGTTCACGCATACAAACAACTGGTATTGCACGCTGACTTCCAGCGCGTTGATGCAAAACAAGCAATTCACGTTAAAGTGCCACTGCACTTCATCAATGCAGACGTAGCTCCTGCAGTGAAATTGTCTGGCGCCATCATCAGCCACGTTATCGCTGACCTGGACATCACTTGCCTGCCTGCCGACCTGCCAGAATTCGTCGAAGTCGATCTGACCAACATCGAAGTCGGTCACTCGATCCACCTGGCTGATCTGAAGTTGCCTAAGGGCGTGACAGCGGTTTCGCAAGAAAACCTGACTATCGCTACTGCATCGATCCCAGCCGGCAAGGTTGAAGCTGAAGCGCCAGCCGCTGCAGCTGCACCAGCTGCTGAAGCTCCTGCTGCCGACAAGAAGTAATAGCAATTGTCGTATTTACCAGAGCGGTTTTCTGGTCGAAAAACCCGCCTTCGTGGCGGGTTTTTTATTGTTGAAAGCTGTTTAAGATAAATCGCCGGATCAGAATTGAACGCTGTTGCGCAATATCCGCGATAATCGGCAAAGTCAAAATCGGCAAAGTCCAAAAAAGTACAAAGCAAACCTATGTCCATTCGTCTCATCGTCGGCCTCGGCAATCCCGGTCCGGAATACGAGCAAACCCGTCACAACGCAGGCTTCTGGCTGGTCGACAATCTGGCCAACGAGCTCGGCTGCAGACTGGCCAGGGAGGCACGCTTCAACGCCTTTGTCGCCAAGACCAGCATCGGCGGCCAGGAAGTGTGGCTGCTGGAACCACAGACTTTCATGAACCGCTCCGGTCAATCGGTCGGTGGGCTGGCGCGTTTCTATAAGATCGCGGCGGAAGAAATCCTGGTGGTACATGATGAGCTGGATCTGCCGCCGGGCAGCGCCAAATTGAAAAAAGGCGGCTCGTCGGGCGGACATAATGGCTTAAAAGACATCACAGCCGCCCTTGGCACCCAGGACTACTGGCGCCTGCGGCTGGGTATCGGTCATCCACGCAGCTTGAACCTGCAGCAGGTGGTTGCCGACTTTGTACTGCATCGCCCGCGCAAGGACGAACAATCGCTGATCGAAGATGCGATCAGCGACAGCCTGAAAATCATTCCGCAGCTGTGCGAAGGCAAATTCGAGGCTGCGACCATGCAGTTGCATACCGCAAAATAAGCTCTAAAAACGTCGCCAAAATCCGCTAATTCGATTGCCGCCGCCTGCATCCGGTAAAATAGCGGGTTAGCTCCAATAATTCACTCTACTTAAAGTCCATATCATGAGTCTCAAATGCGGCATCGTCGGCCTCCCCAACGTCGGCAAATCTACCCTCTTCAATGCCCTGACTAAAGCAGGCATTCCGGCAGAAAACTATCCTTTCTGCACCATCGAGCCGAACGTCGGCATGGTAGAAGTGCCCGATCCACGCCTGAAGGTGCTGGCCGAGATCGTCAAGCCGGAGCGCATCCTGCCTGCGACCGTGGAATTTGTAGATATCGCCGGCCTGGTGGCTGGCGCCTCCAAAGGTGAAGGCCTGGGCAACCAGTTCCTCGCCCATATCCGCGAAACCGACGCCATCGTCAACGTCGTGCGCTGCTTTGAAGACGACAACGTGATCCACGTGGCCGGCAAAATCAATCCGCTGGACGATATTGACGTGATCCAGACCGAGCTGGCGCTGGCCGACATGGGCACGGTTGAAAAAGCCATCCATCGCGAAAACAAGAAAGCCCGCTCCGGCGACAAGGATGCCGCCAAGCTCGTCGCCCTGCTGGAACGCCTGATGCCGGAACTGGATCAAGCCAAGCCAGTGCGCGCCTGTGGTCTCGACGCCGAAGAAATGGCCCTGATCAAGCCGCTGTGCCTGATCACCGCCAAGCCGGCCATGTATGTCGCCAACGTCTCCGACCACGGCTTCACCAACAATCCCCTGCTGGATCAGCTGACAGCTTACGCCGCTTCGCAAAACGCACCTATCGTCGCCATCTGCGCTGCCATCGAATCGGAAATCGCCGATCTGGACGAAGCTGACAAACACGAATTCCTGGCCGACATGGGCATGGAAGAACCGGGCCTGGACCGCCTGATCCGCGCCGCCTTCAAGCTGCTCGGCCTGCAAACCTACTTCACCGCCGGCGTTAAAGAAGTACGCGCATGGACCATCCATGTGGGCGACACCGGCCCGCAAGCAGCAGGCGTGATCCACACCGACTTCGAACGCGGCTTCATCCGCGCGCAGACCATCGCCTATGACGACTTCATCAGCCACAAGGGTGAACAAGGCGCCAAGGAAGCCGGCAAGATGCGTGCTGAAGGCAAGGAGTATGTGGTCAAGGATGGCGACGTTTTGAATTTCCTGTTCAGCCCCTCATAACAGGGTATTGACATTCACCCCACCTATGTCACTCTATGGACATTCAATTTTGTCCATCGAATCAGATGCCATTCGAACTACGGGGATATCGCCCCGTTGACTGGTTCTGATTTACGAACTGGGGGGCGGGGTGAATGGCATCGTTGGAGTACATCGACTTCAATCCTTGGCATGACGTTGTCGTTGATGGCCAGTTAACCTGGCAACCAGACAAACTTGCGCATGGCATCAGTCGATTACCTCAAATTTTTTGGGGTAGCGGAGAGGGCTGGGCCGAAGCCAATCACTGGGCGCTCGAAAAAGTAACAAATCACCGAGTTCATCTCGATACAGCCAAAGGCTTGATGAAGCATCTGCACGCGTTCGCGTGCTATCTCGAAAAACATAATCTGGACTGGCGCCACTTCCCTACGCGACTCTCTGACCGCGCGGTAGTGCAATTTCGTGGCGATTTGATGCAGCAGATCAATCGTGGGAGTCTGGCATCAAGTACCGCAAGGTCCCGTATAAACGCTGTCGTCCAGTTCTATCGGCACGCAGCCGTTCACGATTTCGTTAGTACAACTAGTCCCATGTGGCGTGATCGAGTTGTCGTAATTCGCTACTTCGACGTTGTTGGATTTAAACGATCACTAACGCGATTTTCTACTGATCTCGCGATTCCGAGTCGGAGGGTAGTCGGGGTTCGTCTTGAAGATGGATTGATTCCTCTCAGCGACGTGCACATGACCGAGCTACTCAAGTTCACAACGGATCAGGAAACTACTGAATTCCACCTCATGCTAGCAATGGGGTTCTTCACCGGCGCCCGGCTCGGCACGATCACCACGTTTCGGGTCGAGAATTTGGAGCAAGCTCGACCGGACCCCTACATGAGAGGATTTGTCCTCATTCGGATTGGCCCCGGTACCAAAGTCGCAACGAAGCTAAATGTTGAAGGTGATCTACTTGTGCCTTGTTTGTTGTTTGATGAGCTCAAGCGATACGCCTACTCCACTGAACGATTGAAGCGGGAAGCTAAAGCATCTGAGAATGAGCGGTCTATTCTTTTCCTCACTAACCGTGGCAAGGGATATAGCAACAATACTGTATCGCGCATGATGGTAGATTTGCGCCGCAGTGCTCTTCGAGCTGGCCTCATATTCATGGAACGCTTCAAGTTCCATCAAACGATGGGCGACATATGGTACGTGGCTTATGAAGATGGCGCTAAGTGTTACAAGCCCTTCGGCTGCAATTGCTTTCGTAAGGAGCGCTATGTTTCATAAACACGAATCGACAACGTTCCGCTACGTTCAATTCCTTGAATACGCCAAGGGCAAGCAGGAAGCGGCGCAAGCATTCCACGAGGCATTCACTGGACTTTGTAGAAGAGACTGGAACGAAGCGGATGTCTAACCGTGCGCCACTTCCAAATCTGACATTTCCAAGTGTCGAGCATGGTAGTCAGGAGACCCCATGGGATTTGACTTTCCTGCTTTACCAAGGTGGGGCGCAGGAGAGAACCAAGCGTGTCGGACGTATGATCTCGGCGGGTCAGCTTGGGCCCCCAGTGCAAGGTAGACTTGGGCTGGTTACAAAGATTCACGAGTTCATCAATGGCAAGCTCGTGGGCGGAGGGAGTGCATACACCGCCCAAAACCAGATCCGCTTTGTTCGCGAACTGTTTAAGTGGGCTGAACTGGCTGGCCACCCGCTTGATCTCGCTGCAATTCAAGAGACATGTCTAGTGTGGTGCGACGCGCTAGTACATCGTCACCAGGTTCTTAGAGACATCAACCAACGGTCCGCGTATACGATTGGCGCTCAGGTTGCATATGTACTGGATGGAGTATTGGATCGCCAGGTCCCTCTAATTTCGATGACTCGCCTTCGAATGCCCTCACAGCGTAAGACCGCTCTTGGCGTGAAAGCGGAAAAGCAGAACCTAGCGGATACATTTGCCTTCGGCCATTTACTTCAAGACCTTTGTGATGCTCTCACAATTGAAGCAGTGCTGACGGCCCCATTGCCCCTGCGGATTCCTTTGCGCGCCGGCGGCGAATTGGTTGAATGGTCGGGATACATGGCATGGAGAACCGTATTGCACCATCTTGAGAGCGCTCCTGGTGACGGCGTGGAGGGGCGCAAGCGCCGGAATCAGCGAAAGTCACTTGAGACCTTTCGCGCATGGGAGTCAGACGGCACTCTGCGGACTCGCTATCCCCTTGCAAATAGACGCTGCGAAGCGGAGCTGCTCATGTTCATTGGGCAAACGGGGATGAACTTTGCGCAAGCCCACCAGCTGAAACTCCGCCATTTTTTCTATGCAAGCTACTTGGACGGATACATCGTTCGAGACAGGAAGACGCGTAGGGGCGGTGATGTGATTTTCGAAATCTTCAAGGAATACAGACCCCATTTCGAACGATATTTGGAGTGGCGCAGAAAGCTGTTTCCCAATTCCGACGCGCTTTTCCCGTTTGTACGCAGGGGACGCGTTTTCAAAAAACATCCGCAGTTCGCTCTCAGGTCACTGTGCAAGTCAACAGGCCTAAGGTTCGTGCCCCCACAGGAATTGCGCAATACTCGGGTAAACTGGCTGCTGCGTCGCAGTAACGACCCCGACCTTACAGCTGCGATGGCGCAGCACAACAAGGAAACGCTACTTGGAACATATGAGCGCCCAAGCCAGCAACGAGCCATGGCAGAAATCACGAGGTTTTGGGCCAAGCATGATCCGACGATAACGCGTACGACGCCACCTGCGCCTGGACAGTGCGATGGTCATCCAGTTCCACTGAACGACCTACCTTCGAATGCACTGGAGCCCGACTGCATTCGCCCATCTGGATGTTTCTGGTGTGAACATCATCGTGACGTCGACAGTCAAGATTATTTGTGGTCGTTGGCGAGTTTCCGGCATCTGAAAATAATCGAGGTTTCCAAGTGGTGCCCAGCGCGGGGTTCTCGCGAAATTCATCCAGCTCAACACATCATTGATCGCATCTCAGAAAAACTTAAGTGGTTTCGCGACTCAAATGCGAAGCGGAGAATGTGGATGGAGGAGGCCTTGGCCAGAGTTGATGAGGGTAATTATCATCCCGAGTGGACGCGAAGGATTACAGTGACGGAGGGAGCATCGTGAGTGCTGCAAATGAACTCTCTGAACTGCATGGTCCATCGGACCGGTTGGCCCAATCGCATCGATCATACCGTCCGCCTAGATGGCCACCTCCGAGGGATTGGGTGGTCTGCGAGGACCAAGAGGGAAATGTGCTTTCGCGCTGGAGCGATCCCGTCTGGGACATCTCACTTTGGGCAGGGCACTCGATGATTTTAGATTTTGGCGACGGCAATAGTAGTAGAAAAGCTGTGCCGCTTGATCAAGCAAACGCAGACCTTCTTCGCTTACTTACGACTTGGCGCATGTGGGGTACCAGGGCCTGCATAGCAGCGAATACGCTGAAAGGGAGCTTCAATGCCATACGACGGGTGATCGCTCACTGCAGTGAAAATAAGATACTTGCTAGTGATCTCATGCGGTATCCGAGAATCTTTGAGCAGATCTCCAGCATTATTCCTTCAAGCGACTATGCGAAAACTATTCTAGAGTTCCATCGCTTGTGGGACGCGCGGGAGCACATCGGATTCTTCGTAATCGACGTCGAAGGGCTCAAGCGCCTGTCTGCAGCGATGCCTGCGCGGGAAATTGAGCAAACTGCTTATATCCCTCCCCGAATTTGGGTCTATCAAATTGAGCGCTTGAAATCATGTCTCGAAGATTTCATGGGAAATCTGCAGGCAGTTGAAGAATGCTTCCATTTCTGCGTCGATGCCTACGTCCACAACTTCGGCTCCTTGGAAAAGGTAATGCATAGGAGCAGCCGGCATCGATTACCGTTTTGGGCTCCCAAAAGGCCGGGAAAGGGTTCGAAGTCGGACTGTCGATACCATGGGCGCTTTGGTCTTACTGCTCAGCGATACGGAATCGGCGACTTAATGGAACGGTGGATTGGTGTGCCCTCATCAAGACTTGAAGTGCGCAATTTTTCGGCGTATCTGTCGCTTGTACAATCTGCTGGTCTAGCGTACGTCGCCAACTTCACTTTGCAACGGGTTAATGAAGTCGCGTCTCTGCGTGCCGACTGCCTGATTTGGAAAGTGGACGACAAGCTTGGGCGCGTGCCGATTATCTGTGGTGAAACGACAAAGACAGATCCAGATAGCGACGCACGATGGCCAACTAGCCCAAGCGTCGAAATTGCAGTGAAGGCAATGGAAGCCATCGCAAGGTTGCGAGTACGTTGTGCAGCCGCGGATCAGGCTGTGCGCCCTTCAAGTGCTGACATAAGCAACCCGATCCTAGTTGGGAGTTCTTTTGAACCCTGGAGCGGCAATCAATCAAAGTCCTATTCGATTCGCAGACATACCGATTCCTATCAGTCGATATGCAAGCGATTTGATCGATTGTTCGATGAGGAGCAGCTGCGTATCACCGAAGAAGATTTACGCATCGCCCGCACGCTCACGCCGAATCTCAGCGAAGAAAATGGCTTTTCTGTGGGGCAGATTTGGCCTCTCGCTTGGCATCAGTTGCGCCGCACTGCCGCCGTGAATATGTTTGCTAGCAATCTCTTATCTGACTCGAGTTTGCAATTTCAGATGAAACATTGCTCGCGCTTGATGCCGCTCTACTATGGGCGCGGCTACGGGAAGTTGCAGCTTAACGAGGATGTTGAGAGACTAATCGTCGAAGCCATGTACGAAACATTGGCGCATAAGATTCAAGCCGCCGTTGGTGATCGCTTCGTATCGCCGTTGGGTCCACAGCGCAAAGAAACCATTCTGATCAACATGGTAGGCATTGAGGACGCTAAACAGCTCGCATCTGCCAGCCGACGCGGCCAGGTACACTTTCGTGAGATGCGTATAGGTATCTGCACACATCGCGGCACTTGCAGCTACGGGGGAATTGAATCAGTGTCCCGATGTACCGGGGGCGATAACCATGCCCCATGTGCTGACGCACTATATGACCGAGAGAAAGCTGCGGAGATTGAACGAGAACTGGTTAAGATTGATCAAGACCTCAAGGCGGTGCCTGCAGGTAGCCCACGTCACGCAGCGCTATGCGCCGAGCGTCAAGGTATGGAGAACTATCTAAATGTCGTCAGAACTTAGCACCTCTGCAGAGCAGCGTTTCAGGCAAGCCTTCGAACGTCTGAAGACCCAAAAGCCAAATATCGTCAAGAGTGGCACTCCTGTTTCACAAAACAACGTCGCGAAGGAGGCGGGGTGTGACCCTAGTGCATTGCGCAAGTCGCGCTTCCCGTCGCTCATTCGTGAAATTCAAGCGTATGTGGAAATCAGCGAACAGGCGCCCCCCTCAAAACGTAATGAACAACTGAAGCGACGCGAGATGGGGACCGAACTTAGAGTCCGATTGGCAACGGTAACGTTACAGCGAGACATCGCGCAATCGCATCTGGTGAGTGCACAGCGCCGAATCGTTGACCTTACGTCAGAAGTGAAGACCCTGAAGGAACAACTGAACGCCGTGCAATCGCCACCTCTGATTTTGAGGCGCTAGTTCTAATTGCCCCGACCAGGAAACTTGACGCTTTCGGCGCGGACACATTTGGCGAGCCGTGTCGTTGGGCCTGCTACCCATGGGTGCCAATGAAATGCCAAATTTCAAGTTTAGGGGAATCCGGCAGCAGTTCTCAAACCAATAATTGTTGCAAAAAATCACATTTTTTCATATGGGCAATATGATACTCTCGGTAGTCAACTACGCAACATAACAGTGAGTGCTTGACGTAAGCGCGCTTTCTGCCTTGGAGTCCGACCGCCATGGGGATTTCTTGCTGCACTCGTCCGAAACTTACCGCGGAGCTCGCTCAATGACGACGCCAAAACTTTGGCTCACGCAGTTTCTGCACCGGCGCGACCTGCGGCAACCCGACGGTCGCATGTTGTATGCATATCGTCTTGAGGAACAGGAGTACGCCGCCCTTCGCGATCTTGTAGGCAACTGGCTATCGGCAGGGTCACCAAATCGTGCGCTCCGATTTCTGGGCAGTTTGGTTGGACAAAAAGTTGGACGCAAATGGACTTGAAGTTAGCGCTGAACGATCGATCAATTGTAAAGAAATCGTTGATGACTCACAGAAAATTGCTCACGATGACCCTGTCGGGTCGGCCGGCGGCTTGGTCTGAATTTATGGGGAATTGCCTCGATGGATAGAACAGAACGACTACTTGGCGTAGGCTATTTCCCGTCTCAGCTGCCGCCAGCTTTTACGACCCGCGACCTTGCTCTCAGCCATGCCGCGCTGTACGCTCAGTGGTTGGCGTTACAAAAAAAACCCGACAAGGGTGCGCTCATCCCCAAGGCACCGCTTAGCAAGCCTGAGCTGTTCAGTGTCGCTCGCGTCGGGCATCAACGGCGCGTGACCAGCATACCGAATCCCGTGGCTCAAACTTACCTGGCGACGCATGTTGTCAGTCATTGGGCGCAAATTGTTCGGCATTACAGGAAGTCGCGTTTGAGCGCAAGTCATCCGCGCTTTCTAAAGGGCGGGAGTCGCGCGGCCAACATTCCGTCAATGCAGGTCCTATATGATCGTAAGATTCTTCGGTCGGCGGGATATCGCTTTATGCTGCGCACCGACGTGTCACGATTTTTTCCAACGATCTATACGCATTCCGTACCGTGGGCGTTCCATACGAAGGCCACTGCAAAAAAGAAGCACACAGCTTCGCCTACGTACTTTGGCAACTTGCTTGACCTTGCTCTACGGCAGGGGCAAGATGGCCAAACTATTGGTTTACCAATTGGTCCTGATACGTCCCACATCATCGCCGAAGCGATTGCGACAGCGGTCGATCTTGAACTAAAGAAGCGCCTCAAGTCGCTACCAGCGGGGTTTCGATATGTCGATGATTACTTTCTATTCTTTGCGACCGCTAAGGAAGCCGATGCAGCGCTGGCGGCATTGGTCCGTGTACTGAAGGAATACGAGCTACAGATCAACTTCGAAAAAACGGTGATGTGCTCGGTCATTGAAATCACCGATGACTACTGGACTCATCGACTGCGCAATTTCGAAATTGCATCGAAATGGCGCAGACAGCTTTCTGACATCAGTCATTTTTTCGAGCTTGCGAAGGAACTTGCGCGTCAAAATGCGGATGAGAGCGTAATGACATATGCGTTGAAACGTGCTGGGTCGACTGTCGTTCGAAAGGAGTGCTGGGATACCTTTGAAGCCCATGTTTGCCACGTTGCTTTGGCATATCCCAATACATTGCAGACAGTGGCTCGGTTGTTCAGCACTTACCGGCGCGTTGGCTACCGGCTTACCACTGAACGAATCCAACGACTGGTGAATGCCGTCATTGAAGATCATGCTCCTCTTGGACATCACAGCGAGGTCATTTGGTGCCTGTGGATGTGTAAGGATTTGGATCTTCAGTTATCAGACTCCAACATTGATCTCGTTGCCGAGATGCATGGCTCCACTTGCGCGCTATTGCTGCTCGATCTGTTCCAAATGGGGAAACTGTTGAAAGCGCCTAAATCGACGATCTGGAAGCACGCGGAAATTCAAGATGCTCTTCACGGTGATCTTTGGTTGCTGTCGTATGAGGCAGGTGTACGAGGTTGGGCCGGATTCTCCGACGCACATATTCAGGCTGACAGTCATTTCGACGCACTTCGAACATTGGGCGTGCGTTTCTATGACCAAGCGGCGACATTGAAACCAATCTTCCATGTCAAATCCGGCATTGGGAAAAATCACGAGGAGATCGATTTTTCTGCACTTTTTGATCTCGATGAGATCGACGAACTTATTGAGTTTGATGAAGGTGACGGTGGGTATGAAGGCGTAGTGGTCCTGGACGATGAAGAAGAGACCGAGGCCCACAAGGAGGAGGAGGAGCACGACTTAGACTATCTTGCGTAACCCAAACCAATTGAAAGGTACATATGGAAATGAACACATTCACCGGTACTAGTAAGAGTGGCGATATTGCTGAGGCTCTTCAGGATGCAATCCAGCTAGCAAAGGAAGGACTTCAGTCGTCGCTGATCACTTGGCGCGTTGACGAAATCAGCGGAAAGTCAGGTGGCTTTGTTGAGTTAAACGTTCTTGCGGTCCGGATTGTAGCGACACAGGCTTCATCTAGTTGAATATGAGGCCAAGAGGGCTCCTTTACGGAAAAAATCTGGGCGAGTGCCGTGCGTGACATTCGTCCAGCGAAACTACCAGATCTCAAAAATGGCAAGCCAGCGTACGGAGCCATCCCCCTCCCCCACTTCTTGCTGCGCCAGCCCAGCTGGAAAATGCCGTTGGGTGCATATTCCGGCAATGTTGACCGCCCGCGCCGGAAGTCGTTGACCGGTTCAGCTACGTTTCGCTGGCGTTGACCAAGCCTGCCAAGGGCCTGTTGCTATCATATAATGTTAGCCACGACGGGCCGCAGTCGGCCAGTTCCAGTCGGTCGCGCGATCAGCCTAAATGATGTTGTATTTTCAATTTTTCGATGCGAAGATATCATCGATTAACTCCCATCTACCCTGTGATCAATGAAAACAAAATTTCTCACTAAGTTGTTTGCGATAGTCGTCGCAGCCACGAGCTCAGTCGTTTTCGCGCAAACAACCGCCGAGGAGTCTAAAACCGAACAATTGTCGTCCGGTAGTACCACGGTCTCAGGGGCGATTGTCATTTCGGACGAATGCCGTCCCGACTATCCACAAGAGGCGCGGTTCGCCGAACAGCAAGGAACCGTCAAGATGCAATTTACGGTTTCGGCGGATGGACAAATGCTGAACGCCACAATTTTGAGATCGAGCGGATTCAAGAGCCTTGATGCCGCTGCATATCACGGATTAAGCCGTTGCAAATTCGTTGCGGGACTAAAAGATGGCAAACCCGTTCTATCGAAAGTCGAGACTGACATGGTCTGGAGGCTGACACCGGCGCCACCTGCGCCCGCGTCTGCGACTGAGGAGCCCATCGAACCAGGAAACTCAAGGGAGGAATCAAAAGTATGGTCCTGGTTCAAGGTTGCCGATTATGATAAGGCGACCTCCTATGCCGATGCGGCCAATATTCAGATTGCCGGAGACCGAGCGACGATGTGGACGTTGTATGATTATAAGACTCAACAGAAAGGTGAAGGTGGCGTCCTATTTTTCTCAATGAATCCGCAAATCGAATACGATTGCAGCGGAAAGCAAAGTCGGCCGCTTTATATGCAATTTTTCTCTGGACATATGGGTATGGGAAAAAATACATTTCACGTTAAGGTTAGTGAAACTTGGCGACGCATCGCCCCAGGTACTACGGGTGAATCTATGTGGAAAATTGCGTGCAAAAATAGCGCGCCAAGGCAGTAACCCGCGACGAATCAGCAAGCGTAGCGCGGGCTATCGGTTGGTGCTGAGCAAAGCGAAGCCCAACGGTCACCGACTTGAATCAGACCAAAGGTAATGCAAAGGTGGGATGTTGGGCTGATAAAGCTTTAGCCCAACCGTTGAATGACCAGTATCGGGTGTGGGCTATGACTGCAACGGGTCGTTTGCTGCCCGTCGCAACACGCATCAGTCGGTCATTCATAAACAGTGAGGTCAACGCTATCAGGATAGGACAGCGTGGACCAGCGCAGTAGGTCAGCCAGAACGGGCGCAGCGGTCAATTTGCACCAGCGCCTGCAGTTGGGCAGTCAAGCGTCAGCGTCTTCGTCGGATAGTGCCAGATGAAATCTGGTATCATTCTTCGTTAACGAATGGAAGAATGTGAAGCAGCTTCGCGTTTGCTCAGCATAGGAATAAGGCGCTTTTCTTGCCATACTCAGCGAGCGTTCGCGACCTTAGTGCTCACATGTAAGCGTTCATATTCCCAACAACCCAGCTGTGCCATTTCGAAGAGGGAGGCGAACATGTCGGCTAAACAAGTTCTCGCACTCCTGAGTTCGCACGTCGATGGGGATGAAGAACAAGTCCTCTCAATCGCATTACAGATAGCTGCGCAGGAAGCCCGTCAGGGCAGACCAGAAGAGGCAGAAAAGCTTAAACGCCTTGTCCAGAAGGCTCGAGATCAACGTTTGGTCGGAAAACCCTCCGGTGCACAGACGCCAATCCCTTTGGCGCGACCTAGGGGGGAACTACAGGGACTGGTTGAAAGCGCCTATCCTAAGGTCACTCTGCCTGGCATGGTGCTTTCGAACGACATCGCTACACGTCTCGCACGTATTGTCCATCAACAGCGGGAGCGTGCAACGTTACGCGACCATGGTCAGACTCCGGCAACTCATATGCTGCTCGTTGGACCACCTGGGACCGGTAAAACGATGACTGCGTCAGCTATTGCTGGCGAACTGCGGTTGCCGCTCTTCACCGTACGCTTGGACGCCCTGTTTAGTCGATTTTTCGGTGAGACGGCTGGTAAGATGCGCCTGCTGTTCGACCAGATCGCTCAGACACGAGGTGTTTATCTGCTCGACGAGTTCGATGCGATTGGCGCTCGCAGAGGGGATCCGAATGACGTGGGCGAAATTCGTCGCGTGTTGAATTCGGTACTGGCTTTCATGGAAGAGCCTAATTCCACTGACAGCCTCGTGCTGGCGGCGACAAACCATGTCGAAATTCTGGATGAGGCGTTGGCGCGTCGCTTCGATGAAGTGATCGAATATACTCTGCCGGATGTTACTTCTGCTCGCGCGATTGTCGAACGCCGACTTGGCAAGTTCAAGTTCGCAGGCAAATCGTGGAGTACCATTGGGATGGCGTTCGAAGGTCTTAGTCAGGGCGAGTTGGTCCGGGCGGCCGATTCGGTCGTCAAGGATGCGATTCTCGAAGGAGCATCTAAGGCCTCGTCCAGTGCACTCCGGCTAGCTTTGGAAAACCGCCAGACTTTGAAGGGGAAGTTCCGTCGTCAGCCCTGTAGGTAAGCAGGCTTCGCGGATCGGATTCGAATAAAACGCACGTGACCAAGTAGGAGCTTATGGCGGAACCTGATAATTTCGATACAAGAAACCGTCCGCATATCCCGATCGATCTCTTCCGTGAGAAATCGGCCTACACTTTTCCATCACGTAAACAAGAGCGCAAGCCTCTCCGCAGCGACTATGCAGTACATGCTGCGCGACTGCTCGCCCAATTGGGCGCAGCTCTAGGCCAACAACCATTGGCCGGTGCGGACCGACGCCTTTCCGTTCCAGGGTTGAAGCGAGGGACAATCGTCGAAATCACGACTGTACCTCCGGCCGAGAATTCCCGTACCAAAGCTGTCAAGATTCCTATGGCATTGGAGTTTCCCACGCAGGATGTTGTGGTGCTTCGCTCCGAACGGAACAACGATCGCACCGAAAGCGCATTGCTCTTCGTGCCGGACGATGCGCGTGCCTTTCTGGAGGGGAGGATCGCTGAATATGGTCGCGATCCGAGCAGCCAACGCCGTCCAGATGTTGAGCGCTTCGAAGTGGTTGAGGACGTACGCGCTATAGACGCCAGTTCGCTGTTTACCGGTGAGGTACACCTGGCAGCAACTGACATCGTATGGTGGGAGCTGTGGGTTCGTCAGCCAATTGCCATGGCCGATCGCCTCGCTAACGCGGCACGCAATTCGAGTATTGACGTTCATGAAGATCGCCTCATTTTCCCTGATACGACAGTACTCTTTCTTCATGCTGCTGCTTCATCGCTCATCGCCTTTGTTGCAAAGGTGCCAGGAGCGATCACGGAAATCCGTCGAGCAACAGGAACGATAGAGCCGCTCCTTGAGCGCGGCGCGACCGGACTTGGCCAGCATAATTGGGTCCAGGAATTGGCGCAACGTGTCGCCGCACCTGCACAAGATGCTCCAGTCGTTTGCACCCTTGATACCGGCGTGGCCGCTGCACATCCATTGATTGCACCAGGCCTTCGCGGTGCTTGGGCATATGATGCGGCTTGGGGTGCCGACGATCACCACCCAAACGGCGGTCACGGAACACCACTTGCTGGACTTGTCCTATTGGGAGACCTCGAGTCGCTCATGAATGATACACGCCCTGTGATGCTGACACATGGTGTGGAATCGATGAAACTTCTGCCGCCGCACGGATTTCCGCCGACTAAGCCGCCCAGCTATGGCGTCGTTACGCAAGGGGCGATCAGTTCGGTCGAAATACAACGTCCGAGCGCTCTACGCAGCTTCTGCATCGCAACGTCTGCAACGGATTTTCCGCCGAGCCGACCATCAACTTGGAGTGGTGCAATCGACCAGATTGCATCTGGGGCCATGCCAGGTGAAACGGGTGAATTGGTTCCGGCGGCGGAACGTCCGAAACGCTTGCTTGTAGTTGCAACCGGAAATGTGTCTGGAGGGATGGCAGTGGACGTTCTTCCGTCGCAACCGCTGGAGGATCCTTCGCAGAGCTGGAATGCCCTGACAGTCGGCGGTTTCACTCGCAAGGAAGAGTCGCCGGTGCCGCCGCCGGCGCTGCATGCTGCGGTGCCCGCGAACCACCGCAGTCCGTTTAGCCGGGGCTCACAGTCTCTCCCTGATGATCTAACCCCCATCAAGCCTGAAGTTCTGTTCGAGGCTGGCAACATGGTGTCTGACGCGACGGGCTTTTGTGGCTGGGACCCTTCGGTATCTCTCCTCTCTATTGGCTCGGATGTGACGGTAGAGCCTCTAGTGCCGTTTTGGGCAACCAGCGCTGCGGCTGGTATGGCGGGCAACTTCGTCGGCAGATTGCAGGCAGCGAGACCTGATCTCTGGCCTGAAACACATCGTGCACTTATGGTGGATTCTGCACGCTGGCCAGAGCCAATTCGCAAGAAATTCATCGGACGTGGCGCTCATTGGAAAACCGGTTCCAAAACCGAAAAGCAACAACATCTTCGCGAATTCGGGTACGGCGTACCCGACATTGAACGCGCCATCCTTTCAGCACAAAATGACGCCACGTTGATCGCTCAGTCTGAGATTCAGCCTTTTGCCTTCGGTGCAGATGGCAAGACAGGTGTGTTCAACGAAATGCATTTTTACGATCTTCCGTGGCCGAAGCGGGTCCTTGAGCAACTTGAAAACGAAATCGTCACGATGAAGGCGACACTCTCCTATTTCATTGAGCCGAACTTGTCAGGTAAGGCTGCCACGCGCCCTGACACTTATCGCTCCTTCGGCCTGCGTTTCGATATGAAGAAACGGGGAGAGTCGGATGCACGCTTCCGAAGCAGGATTACAGCCAGTCAGGAGAAGGACGGAATTGAAGCCGATGGCGAAGCGAGTTATTGGCTGCTCGGGCCGAAGGCAGTTCAAGCTGGCTCCTTGCACTGTGATCTCTGGCGAGGTCGAGCAATTGAGCTAGCTGGTCATGACGCTATCGCAGTATATCCAGTAGGCGGTTGGTGGAAATCGCATGTAGGCCAAAAGCGCGTTGTCGACAAAGCACGCTACGCGCTTGTGATCTCGATTTCCGCACCGGGACATGACGTCGATCTCTACTCAGAGATCACTACACTTGTCGAAGCGAAGGAAATCGACGTGTTGCTAGGCTGACGTCGTCCAATTTCGTTTAACTGGGAAGTCATTTTTCTTACCAGATGATCAGATTCATCGAGGCAGATGCACCCGCGCTGATCAGATTCGGCTTCGCGAAGCTGCAAGGCTAGACGGTGATCTTCCAAGCTTCGGTGCGGTACTGGCCAATTTCAACAGCCAATCTTTCGACGTTTTGCCAGATTGTGGTGATGGGGCAGTCGCCTTGTTGAGCCGCTTGCTCAATCGCCATGATCACTAACTGAATCGGCGCCTCATCAAGTAATTGTAGGACATGAGAATGCCATTGTGATGGGACATCTCCTGTAACTAAAATTTGCGATAGGACACCTACTTTCAATTCGTCTTTGTAGCTTACACTTGCATGCTTTGCTGCCATCCAAAGCCAATTGCGAGGTTTGAGTGGCTCATGCGAGATGATATCTAGGCCCAGGACCCAAGTGACGGGTTCCGGGGCAGCTGCCAACGCCAAACGGCTGGCGTGATCGCTAGACAATCCTAAGGCGGCGCAGCGTGACGCTATCGCGTTTTCAGTGGAGTACATGACCGGGATCCCTGCGTGTAATCCAAAAGGTTTCCTTCGTAAGGTACCTGTCCGAAGCAGCGCAAATACAGGCCTGACACTGCACACTAGCCCCCGATTTGAGTAGCTCCTCGGCAATTTTTTCGCAATTTACACAACTCACAGCACATCGGTTTCGAGTGAAAAATGCACGTGCTCCTACAACGTCGATCTGATCTTTACGAAGCGGCGTACCGAAACGGTAGATGAGAGCCAAACGACCATGTTGCTCCGAAATATCCTCTAGGACGAACGACGCAAGTTGCTTTTGCGTGCAATTCGATTCCAGGAATGTGAAAAAGGTGCTAACGATGCTGATCCAGCCACTTGGTAAGCCTTCGTCGGTGCCCGGCCATCTACCGTGAAAGATGTTCGGGTGTAGTTGCAGTAGAGTTTCCGTAAGATCGCCCATTAGTATCTTCGCTCTCGTTAAGCCCGTGTACCACTGCGACAGCCACTGTAGCACAATCACATAGAAAATCCCCCCTGTAGTGGGTAGACAGTAAACGGCGACTCCCCCCAGAGTTCTTCCTACTTTAGGGGGAATTTTGAGCAACGAACTTTCGATAACTTTCGGAATTGTGCTTCGTGCAATAAGAAGAAATGCCGGAATGACGCAAGAGAGCCTCGGGCTTCAAGCTGACCTGCAACGAAAGTACATTTCCTCGATCGAACTTGACGAAAAGCAGCCCACTTTACTTACAATATTTAAACTCGCGTCTGCACTTAACATTCCACCGAGTGAGCTAATTCGCTTAGTGGAACAACAAGCGTCGTAGTAACTTGCGCACCTTAGGAGATTATTCCGTTTCCAATGGGGTATGGACATCGTCACGCCCACGCGTCTAAAAAGCAGCAATTGGTATGGACTTTAAATGTTTTCCATGAAGCGCGTCGATGCAGAGTCCGATTGGATGTCCATGGGTGAGTATTCGTGGGTGAAGTAATAACGTTTAATATCTGCCACGACGGGCGGACTAACTGCCCTCGTAGAATTTGGTATCCGCCGACCAGGCAGCCGCCGGATTCAAAAACACCAAAGCCCGGCCCTCTCCCCCTATAAATCAGGGGGAATGAGCGCCGGGCTTTTCTGTATCAAACATTGATGAACAAAGCCATGCCCGACGCACTCTAACAAGATGTGGCCCGCGACATCCGCATGTTGCCCTCTCACCACATCTGTTCCAGGAGGAGCCATGAACGCCAAATTGCTTATCCCGACAATGGTTGCGACTGCGCTATGCGCCGCATGTTCGTTACCGCCCAGAATCGATCTCATGGGTGATCCGGCGGTAGTAACCGCCGCTACGCGCACCATCGTTATCGCTCCGGATACAACCTACGTAAACGTTACCGGCGGCGAAATCGTTAAATTCGTCGTGGGCGACAAATCGTTCGCCTGGAATTTCGACGGCGCCGATTATCTTGATAAATTCGATCTGAATCAGGCTGCGCCACCGGGCATTCTCGACCATAGCGTCATAGCCTATGTCGCCGCCAATCCTCTCTATGCCGGCGGTGGCGATGGCGGTCGCCATGGCGGCGGACATGGCGATCATGGCGGCGGTCATGGGGGCGACTTTACCAGCGGTAGCGGTGGTGGCCATGGTGGAAGCGGCGGCGGCGGTCATAAATAGTCAAACCGGCTCAACAATCCGGCAATTCATCCTGATAACGCAACAATAACAAGCACAGTTATATCGAAAATTGTAACTGTGCTCTAAAAGCATCGTATCGACTGTACATGCTGCTATAAATGAACGCCAATTACACTCCCATCGACACTGCGCGATTTGCGCAATATGCTCCGGGGAACAAAATTGAGCGACCAGAAAATCCAGCAATATAACCACCCTGCCGGCGGCTGGGGCGCCTTGAAATATGTAGCTTTGCACTTGCTGAAAGAGAAAGTGCCGGGGGGTGGCGTGCGTACCCTGCTGGCGCAGAACCAGCCGGACGGCTTCGATTGTCCCGGCTGCGCCTGGCCGGATCGCGATCATGCATCGACCTTTGAATTCTGCGAAAACGGCGTCAAGGCGGTGGCGGCGGAAGCTACCTCCAAGCGCGTCACGGCAGATTTTTTTGCGCAAAACAGCGTCAGCGCATTGCTGCAGCAATCGGACTACGAACTGGAAGAGCACGGCCGCTTGACCGAACCGATGGTGTACGACGCCGCCAGCGACAAATACCAGCCGATCTCCTGGCAAGACGCATTCAGCCTGATGAGCGATCACCTGAACACGCTGGACGATCCGAACCAGGCATCGTTCTACACTTCAGGCCGCACCAGCAACGAAGCCGCGTTTCTATATCAACTGTTCGTGCGCGAATACGGCACCAACAACTTTCCCGACTGCTCCAACATGTGCCACGAGCCGACCAGCGTCGGCTTGCCGGAAACCGTAGGCGTCGGCAAGGGCACGGTAACGCTGGACGATTTCGACCTGGCAGATACCTTCCTGATCTTCGGACAGAATCCCGCCACCAATCACCCGCGCATGATGGGTGAGTTGCGCGAATGCGCCAAGCGCGGCGCCACCATCGTTTCCATCAACCCCTTGCGTGAGCGCGGGCTGGAGCGCTTCTCCAGCCCGCAACATCCGTCTGACATGCTGTCGCGCTCCGGCACCAGCATCAGCAACATGTTTATCCGCCCTACCCTGTGCGGCGACCTGGCGCTGGTCAAGGGCGTCATCAAGCGGGTGCTGGAACTGGACGACCTGGCGCTGCAAGACCAGAGCGAACGCGTGATCGACGTCCAGTTTATTGCAGAACACACGGCCTACTTCGAAGAATTCGCAGCCGACATCCGCGCCGAAAGCTGGGACGACATCGTCACCGAATCGGGTGTCAGCCGGGACGATATCGAACGATTGACGCAAGTGTACGTGCGCGGCAAAAACGTCATCGCTACCTGGGGCATGGGTCTGACACAGCACAAGCATGGCGTCGCGACGATCCAGATGGTTTCAAACCTGATGCTATTGCGCGGCAATATCGGTCGCCCCGGCGCCGGCTTGTGTCCGGTGCGCGGCCACTCCAACGTGCAAGGCGACCGCACCGTCGGCATCGACGAAAAGCCGACCGCCGCTTTTCTCGATCGCATCGAGCAGGTTTACGGCTTCAAGCCGCCGCGCGAGCATGGTCTCGACGTGGTCGGCACGATTGAAGCGATGTTGCAAGGACAGGTCAAGGTATTCATCGGACTCGGCGGCAACTTCGCCATGGCGACGCCCGACACGCCGCGCACCTGGCAAGCATTGCAGTCTTGCGCGCTGACCGTGCACATTACGACCAAACTGAATCGCAGCCACCTGATCCACGGCAAGGACGCCTTGATCCTGCCGACCATGGGCCGCACCGAAATCGACCTGCAGGAAAGCGGGCCGCAAGGCGTGACCGTGGAAGACTCGATGAGCATGGTGCACATTTCTTACGGTATCAACAAACCCGTCGCCAAAACCTGTTTGTCCGAAATCGACATTGTTGCGCGCCTCGCGCACGCCACGCTGAAACAGAGTCGCACGCGCTGGCTCGACTACGTCAAAGACTACGCGCTGATCCGCGACGACATCGAAAAAGTGTACGACGCCTTCAAAGATTACAACCTGCGCATAAAGCAGCCGGGCGGCTTCCACCTTGGCGTGGCGTCGCGCGATCGGGTCTGGAAAACCGCCAGCAACCGGGCCCAGTTCATCCTGCATGCGATTCCCAAGGACACACCGATCCATCAGGCGCGCCGCAAATACGGCCCCGAACTGATGGTATTGATGACCACCCGTTCGCATGATCAGTACAACACCACTATCTACGGACTGGATGACCGTTATCGCGGCGTATTCGGACAACGCCGCGTGGTATTTGCCAACCTGCTCGATATCCAGATGCTGGGTTTCGCTCCCGGTGACTGGGTCGATCTGATCGGTGTGTGGGACGACGGCATCGAACGCCGCGCCGACCGTTTCCTGTTAGTCGAATACGATATTCCGCGCGGCTGCATCAGCGGCTATTATCCGGAAACCAATCCGCTGGTGCCGCTCAACAGTTTCGCCGACAAGGCGCGCACGCCGACATCGAAATCGATCCCGGTACTGATGCGGCGCTCCATGCAGATGGCAGCGTGATTCGATGATGAACCGGGACGATCAGATTGACGTTGCAGTGCTGGCGATCTTGTCCGCACTGCATGCCGATGCTAACGACGAGCGCGGTCGCCACGCCGAACCAGGTATGTCGCTGGCAAAACTCAGTAAGCGGGTCGAACAACGCATGAGCACGTTGCGGCGTAATCTTAGCAGCCTGGAAGACGCTGAAATTGTCAGCGTCATTCTTAATGAAGACGGCACTGGCCGCGCTGACCTGACTGCGCTCGGCGTGGCGATTTTCGCTGCCTTGGATGAAAGCCAGGCTGCCGAGACGGCTTGATCTATTCCAGCATGGCTGCCAGCATCTCACCCAGGCGCCGTATGGCCTGTTCGATCTGCGGCGTCCAGCTGTAGCTGTAGTTCATCCGAATGAAACTGCGATAGGCGTCCGAAGTCGAAAACAAGCGGCCCGGAGCAATCGTGATGCCTTCCGCCAGCGCTTGCCGATACAAGACCATGGAATCGATCGCCGCCGGCAACTCTATCCACAACACATAGCCCCCGCTTGGCCGCGTGATGCGTGTACCCGCGGGAAAGAAGCGCCCGACGAAAGCGCTCATGATGTCGCAACGCTGCTGCAATGTGCGTCGCACCCGGCGCAGATGGCGGTCGTAGCCGCCGGCCGTCAGGTAAGCGGCGATGGCCCGTTGCGGCAAAGTCGATGTGCTGAGCGTGTTCAGGAACTTCAACTTCTCCACCTGTTCCCGATAACGCCCCGGCAAGGTCCAGCCGATGCGGTAAGCGGAAGTCAGGCTCTTGGAAAACGATGAGCAATACAATACGATGCCGCGCTTGTCGTAGGTCTTCAACACGCTCGGATGCGCCGTGCCGAAATGCAGTTCGTTGCAGACGCCGTTTTCGATAATCGGCATGTTGTAGCGTGAACCCAGTTCAACCAGTTGCCGTTTATTCTCTTCCGGCATTTCGAAACCCAGCGGATTCTGGAAATTCGGCATCACCATGCAGGCCGCAATCGGCTGGCTCTGCATGACTTTTTTCAGCGCCGCGATATCCATTCCCAATCTCGGATCGGTCGGGATTTCGATGGCGCGCATGCCAAGCCGCTCAATCGCATGCAGCATCGCATAAAAGGTCGGCGACTCCACTGCAATCGTATCGCCCGCTTTCGCTACCGCCTGCAAACACAGGTTGATGGCTTCGGTAGCGCCCACCGTAATCACCACATCGCCAGGATCGACGCTAAGGCCGGTTTCCAGATGGCGGCGAACTATCTGCCGGATCAAGTCCGGATGGCCGGGCGGTAAATCGTCCAGCACGCCCAGCGGGCCGCCGCTGCGCAGGATGGCGCCGTTGTATTGGCTGATGCGGCGGGCCGGAAACAAGGTCGGATCGGGATACGGCGAACCGAGCGGGATGGCATCGTTCTGATGAATCGATTTGAGAGTCGCCAATACATGGCGGCTGACGTCTACTTCGGCCGATATCGGCAGCGGTTGCGACCGGTCAGGTTCAGCGGGGGAGGAATTGACTGCGGAAAACGTCGGATCAAGTGCCAAAGCTGATGCGGATTCGGCAGCAAACCGGGCTCGCACAAAATAACCCGACTGCGGGTGGCTTTCGATCAAGCCACCGCTTTCCAGCAGTTCGTAGGCGCGCACCACGGTCGTGATGCTCAAGCCGTGCTGCTGGCTGGCCTGCCGCACCGAACTCAGGCGATCGCCGGGACGCAGCACGCCATTCTGCAGCGAAGCCGTGATCTGCTCGGCAAAACGTTGGTAGAGAGGCTGGCGCGTTATTTTCAAACCGGGGAGTGACAGAGGCCAAGGATGGGCTCATTATAGTGAAAATCAAACCGTTGCCCTGCTCGTCAGCGGCAGTTATCACCCAGGCATCGCAAAAATGCAGGTTCGATCTATAGTAATTGCAGTACGCGCAAACAGTTCTGGTGACTAATGGTGAATATCTATGGCGACACTCATTTTCACTCCGCAACTTGCCCGGTTTATCTCCGCACCGGAAATCCACACCGACGCCCTCACCTTGCGCGCCGGCCTGGAAACCGCATTCGCATCCAACCCGCGCTTGCGCGCCTATCTGCTCGATGAACAAGGCTGCCTGCGGCCGAATGTCGCGATTTTTATCGACGGCCATAACGTACGTGACCACGTGCATCTGAGCGCGCCGCTGACGGCGCACAGCAAGGTGCACGTTCTGCAAGCTCTCTCCGGAGGTTAACCATGACTGAACGCGCCTGGATCGCAAGCCGCAAGGGATTGTTTTCATTGTTAAAGCAAGATGGCGGCTGGGCCCGGGGACCAATTGCTTTTCTCGGCGAGCCGGTTTCCATGGTGCTGGCGGATCCGCGCGACGGCGCTGTCTACGCCGCGCTGAACCTTGGCCATTTCGGCGTAAAGCTGCATCGCAAGGATGCTGCATCGGAACAGTGGACCGAAATTGCCGCGCCGGCCTTTCCGGCCAAACCCGAAGACTCAAACGACCCGGTCGACTGGAGCGTGAAATTCATCTGGTCGCTCGCTTGCGGCGGCGCCGACCAGCCAGGCGTCATCTGGGCCGGTACCTTGCCGGGCGGTTTGTTCCGTTCCAGCGACCACGGCGCATCGTGGGCGCTTGTGCGCTCCTTGTGGGATGCGCCCGAGCGCAGCGAATGGATGGGAGGCGGCTACGACACCCCCGGCATTCACAGCATTTGCGTCGACCCGCGCGACAGCCGCCATGTCCTGGTCGGCATTTCCTGCGGCGGCGCCTGGGTTACGCATGACGGCGGCGACAGCTGGCGCCTGAGCGCAAAAGGCATGAGCGCCACCTATATGCCGCCGGAGCGCGCCGACGATCAGAATATCCAGGACCCGCATCGGATTGCCGGCGCCAGGGATACCCCCGATCAGCTTTGGTGCCAGCACCACAATGGCATCTGGCGCTCCAGCAACTTTGGCGCGGACTGGCAGGAAATCAACCCTGCGCCTTTGTCGAATTTCGGCTTCGCCGTGGCCGTGCATCCGGGCGACGGCAATACCGCCTGGTTTGCCCCGGCACAGGCTGACCAGACACGCATCCCCGTGGATGCCGCCCTGACGGTCACCCGCACCACCGACGGTGGAAAGTCCTTCACCGCCTTGCGCAACGGCCTGCCCCAGCAACACTGCTATGACCTGATCTACCGTCATGGCCTGGCTGTGGCGGATGACGGACGCACCCTGTTGATGGCCTCTACTACCGGCAGTGTGTGGCTGTCGGAAAACGGTGGTGATAGCTGGCAGACTATTTCCGGCAACATGCCACCGGTTTATGCTGTGTGCTTCGGCTAATCGGGTCTGTTACTTTTTATCGCAAGGACGCGTGGCCACGATGCGCCGCGCTACTTCTTTCTTATCTATGCGATTTCGATATCAATATATTAACAAACCATATCGATAGAGCAAAAAAATATTGGACGCAGGTGCAGCCAGCCCCGATACTCTCGGGTCATCCGGTTTACGCGCCTGTCCCGGGCGTGCCACGCTCTTGCCACCCGCTTAGCGGCAAGACACATACTAATTCCCTGATTACTCCATGAACATTTTCTCTTTCTGGTTCCGCATTCCCTTTTGGCAACGTGTGCTGGGCGGCTTCGTGCTCGGCGCGCTGGCCGGCTGGCTGGTAGGCGCTCCCGCTGAAACCTGGTTCGGCCCGCTCGGCACGCTGTATGTCACTCTGATCAAGATGATCGCCGTCCCACTGGTTTTCTTTGCCGTTACTAATAGCATTTCCAGTTTGCACGGCATGAAAAGCGTTGCCGCATTGGGTGGCAAGACCTTTTTGTGGTTTGCCATTACGGCGGTGCTGGCGGTTGGCGTTGGCTTGCTGGTCGCGAATTTCACCAATCCGGGCCATAACCTGGGCCAGCTCACGATTGCCGCCGATTACACCGTCCGTGCAGTGCCGACCCCGATCCAGGTGCTGCTGGACGTGGTGCCGTCGAATCCGTTCAAGGCGCTGTCTGAAGGCAAGATCCTGCAAGTGATTTTCTTCGCCGGACTACTCGGCATGGCGCTGGTTAAGCTGGGCGACAAGGTGAAACAGGTGCGTGAACTGATGGGTGAAGCCAGCAGCGCCATGATCCAGATCACCCGCTTTGTGCTGGAAATGACGCCGCTCGGCACCTTTGGCCTGATCGCTGCGCTGGTTGGCTCTTACGGTTTCGAGCGCTTGCTGCCGCTGGGGAATTTCGTGTTTACGCTGTACCTCGCGTGCGCGCTGCACATCGTAGTGGTGTACGGCGGCCTGCTGCTGACCCATCGCCTCAATCCGATCAAATTTTTCCGCGGCGCCTTCCCCGCCATGCAAGTGGCGTTCACCAGTTCGTCGAGTTTTGCCTCGATGCCTATCGCCTTGCGTAGCGTGGTGCATAACCTCGGCGTGAAACAGGAATATGCCGCGTTTGCCGTACCGCTCGGCGCCAGCATCAAGATGGACGGTTGCGGCGCCATTTATCCGGCGATTGCTTCGATTTTCGTGGCGCAGTATTTCGGCCTGCAGCTGGATTTGTCGCAGTACTTCATCATCATGCTGGCTTCGGTGCTCGGCTCGTTCGGCACCGCCGGCGTACCCGGCACTGCGATCGTGATGGTGACGCTGGTGCTGAGTTCGGCCGGCCTGCCGCTGGAAGGTATCGGCTACCTGGTCGCCATCGACCGCATTCTCGACATGATGCGCACCATGACCAATGTCACCGGACAAATGCTGGTGCCGGTGCTGGTGGCCAAGGAAGAAGGTTTGCTGGATCTGAACATTTATAACGCCGCCAACAGCGACGTCGGGCTGGACCAGAACAGCAACGCAACTGTCTGATCTGCTTGCTACCGTGCTGCGTTATTGACGCAGCACGGTAGCGGCATCACGGTTCGCCGTCCCAGTAATCCAGGTCGTTCGACCTGCGCTGCACCACATCGAAAACCCGCTCTCCGCCGGCAGACGCCATCGCCAGAAACTTCCCTGAATCAGGATATTCGCACACCTCCGGCTGCTCCCTGGTGCTGACCGAAAGATACTTCAACGGCTGATCCGAGGTATTCACTATCTGATGCGGATATTCCGGACCAGGTGGAATGAAGACGACGTCGCCGCTGCGCAGCGGCAGCATTTCGCCGGCCACCCGTAGCGTGCCACTCCCCTCCAGAATGACAAACAGCTCCTCCTGCGCGTAATGGAAATGATACGGGCAAGATCTCTTTCCGGGCGCGACAGTGTCTATGCTGGCGCCCAGCTTCTGCGCCGCAGTGCCCGGTGCCAGGCGCGCGCCGACTGAATCGTATAAAGGCTCGCGCAAGTCATGCGTGGTCGGCACGGTGTTGAAATTACGAATCAAGCGACGGCTCAAACTCTCTGCATTTTCATTCATTTTTTCTCCGAAAATTAACGGCGCCAGGAATTGAATTTTGCGCATGCCAAGCAGAATACACGCAAGCACATTTTGCTGTAATTCCCGGCAACAATTCACATGCACCGTTGCGGACAACCACACGCAAAAATGGTGCGCAGCCGCATTCCCACGCTACTCACTCGCCACCTATGCACCACTTCCGCACACATGCGATGCCACAAACACCACATCTCAAAAAAGAAAATAAATTTCCTTTACTTGAAACGAAAATGAAAATATATTTACACAAATTATAAAAAACAATCCAAGAGGCAGACGGTGCAACATTCCGCAATCACAGCATGGCAACGCGAAAGTGCAGTCGCAGCACGCATAGGTAAAGCCTATCCGGAGTTGTCGAAAGCGCACCGCAAGGCAGCCGACTACGTGCTGGCGAATGTCTTCCACACCGCCACCATGACCATCGACGAACTGGCTGATGCCGTCGGCGTTTCGCTGGCCACGGCTAACCGCTTCGCGCATGCGCTGGGGTTCGACGGCTATCCGGCATTCCGGGCGGCGTTGGTGCTGGACTTCGCATCGTCGCTGGCCCCGGTCGAAAAACTGCGCGATCAGGTACAACGCCCTGCCACCAGCGCAGAAATCATGGCAGCAGCGCTGATGGCGGACAGGCAAAACCTGGAAGCCACTCAACGTGCATTGTCGCCGGCGCATTGCGACCAGGCAGTAAGCATGATTCTCAACGCGGACAGGATATTCATACTGGGCTTCGGCGCCAGCGGTTTTCTGGCCGGCCTCATGGCGCACGCCCTGGAACCCTATTGCCGCACGGTGCTGACCGTGGCCGGGCCCGGCGGGCCGTCACAAGCCAGCCGCCAATTCTTTAAACTCGATCAGCGCGACCTGGTGATTGCACTGGCTTTCCCACGCTATGTCACCGATACCGTAACGCTGGCAGGCCGCGCCAAGGAACGCTCGGCGCAACTGCTGGCATTTACCGACGGGCCGACATCGCCGCTGGTGCCGCTGGCAGATGTGACCCTGTACGCACAGACCGAACGCCTGTTGTCGCCGACTTCGGATGCCGCCGCCCTGGCCTTGATCCAGGCAGTGTGCGACGCGGTCGCCCATCGCGCTAATCGTTCAGTGCATGCGGCATCGAAAATGACTGAAGCCGTGCTGCCGTGGCTGCATCACCCGGATGGACACCGCCAGCCAGTTACTGCTAACAAGGCTGGGAAAAATGGCAACCAGGCAGCAACCAACAAACCTGCAGCGAAAGTGAAATAACGTGAATACCCCAGTGACCAAGCCCGCCAATATTGCCACCATCGCCATCCATGGCGGCGCCGGCACCATCCTGCGCAGCGCCATGAACACCACACAGGAACAGGCTTACCACGACGCCCTGAACGAGATCCTCAGCGCCGGCCAGAAAATCCTGGCGGACGGCGGCAGCGCGCTGGATGCCGTCGCCTGCGCAGTGAGCATGCTGGAAGATTGCCCGCTGTTCAATGCCGGCAAAGGTGCGGTCTACACCCATGCCGGCACGCACGAGCTGGATGCCGCGATCATGGACGGCGCCACGCTGGACGCCGGCGCCATCGCCATGGTTGAACACGTGCGCAATCCGATTCTGGCAGCGCGCGCCGTAATGGAAAATAGCGAACATATCCTGCTGGCAGGCGCGGGCGCCGAAGCATTTGTCGCCCAGCATGGCATAGAGCTGGTCGAACCGGAATATTTCCATACCGAAGCCCGTCACGCCCAATGGCTGCGGGCGCGCGACAAGGAAGGCATGCTGTTGCTGGATCACGACGCCACCAGCCAGGCGGCGAGCGACGAGACAACTGAAATCGCCCCCATCGATCCGGATGACAAATTCGGCACGGTCGGTGCGGTCGCCGTCGACATGCACGGCAACCTTGCGGCGGCCACCTCGACTGGCGGCATTACCAACAAGCGCGTGGGCCGGGTTGGCGACTCGCCCTTGATCGGCGCCGGCTGCTACGCCAACAACCGCACCGTCGCCGTTTCCGCCACCGGCACCGGTGAAGCATTCATGCGCACGGTAGCGGCTTACGATATTTCGGCACGCATGGAGTATGCCGGCCAATCGCTGGAACAAGCCGCCGAACAAGTGGTGATGGATCTGCTGCCGCGCTATAAGGGTCGCGGCGGCCTGATCGCTGTCGATGCCCAGGGCAACGTGGTGCTGCCGTTTAATACCGAAGGCATGTATCGCGGCTTCGCCAAGGTTGGTGAAACGCCGGTGACCGCAATCTACAAATGATGCAACAGATGCAAAAGATGATGCCGCAATTGATACGCAAGATGCAGAAAGCGATCCTATGAACAAGCAAATCGGCCGCCGGGTACTGACGGTGGAACAAATGAGCGTTGGCTTTACCACTTCCGAACGCAAGGTGGAAGCGGTACGCAATCTGTCGTTCCATATCGATGCGGGTGAAACGCTGGCCATCGTCGGTGAATCCGGCTCGGGAAAATCGGTGTCGTCGCAATCGATCATGCGCCTGATCGACTACGGCGGCGGCCGGATCACCGGCGCCAGCATGAATTTCCAGCGGCGCGATGGTAGCGTTATCGACCTGGCCAGCGCCGATCAAGGCACCATGCGCCGTATCCGCGGCTCGGAAATCGCCATGATTTTCCAGGAACCGATGACCTCGCTCAATCCGGTATTCACGGTCGGCGAGCAGATCGCCGAATCGATACGCCTGCATCAGGGCAAGAGCATGGCGGCAGCACGCGCCGAAGCCTTGCGCATGCTGGAAGTTGTACGTATCCCGGAAGCCAGGCGCATCCTCGACCGCCATCCGCATCAACTCTCCGGCGGCATGCGCCAGCGCGTGATGATCGCCATGGCGCTGTCGTGCAAGCCATCGCTGCTGATTGCCGACGAACCGACCACCGCGCTGGATGTGACGATACAAGCGCAGATTCTGCAACTGATTCGCGCACTGCAAGATGAAATGCAGATGGCGGTAATTTTCATCACCCACGATATGGGCGTGGTGGCCGAGATCGCCGATCGCGTAGTGGTCATGTGCCGCGGTGAAAAGGTCGAAGAAAACAATGTGCACGCAATCTTTGAAGCACCACAACACCCTTACACCCGTGCTCTGCTGGCAGCGGTGCCACGTTTGGGTGCGATGCATGGCACTGATCTGCCGGAGCGGATTGCCATTTCAGGCGCCATCATCACGCCTGAAATGGAAGCGGAAGCCAAGATCGTGCGTAGCATTCCAGGCGCCGATCCACAGCAACAACCGTTGCTGAAAGTACGCAAGCTGACCACTCGCTTCGACGTCAAGAGCGGCGTCTTCAGCCGCGTCAAGCAGCGTGTGCATGCAGTGGAACAAATCAGTTTCGACCTGTATCCGGGTGAAACGCTCGCATTGGTGGGCGAATCCGGCTGCGGTAAATCGACCACCGGCCGTTCGCTGCTGCGGCTGGTCGATATTACCAGCGGCAGCGTCGAGTTCGGCGGCCGCGATCTGGCCAAATTGCCACGTTCCGAGTTGCGCTCGTTACGACGGGATATTCAATTCATTTTCCAGGATCCGTTCGCTTCGCTGGATCCGCGCCTGACTGTCGGCTATTCCATCATGGAACCGCTGCTGGTGCATGGCATGGCTGAAGGCGCGCAAGAGAAAGTCGCGAAATTGCTGGAGCGGGTCGGCCTGCTGCCGGAACATGCGCAACGTTATCCGCACGAATTCTCCGGCGGCCAGCGCCAGCGGATTTGCATCGCCCGTGCACTGGCATTGAATCCGAAGATTGTGATCGCAGATGAATCGGTATCGGCGCTGGATGTGTCGATCCAGGCGCAGATCGTCAATCTGCTGCTCGACTTGCAGCAGGAACTCGGGATTTCATTCATTTTCATCTCGCACGATATGGCGGTGGTGGAACGCATCAGCCATCGGGTAGCGGTGATGTATCTGGGACAGATCGTTGAAATCGGCCCGCGCCGCGCGATCTTTGAAAATCCCCAGCATCCGTATACCAAGAAGCTGATGGCGGCAGTGCCGGTTGCCGATCCGAACCAGCGACATCGCAAGCGCGAGATGCTGCCGGAAGAAATTCCGAGCCCGATCCGCAATATAGACGACCTGCCCGTGGTCGAACCGCTGAAACAAGTAGGACCGGGACATTTTGTTGCAACTCACCGGATTTCCGGTGCGTTTTAAGCACGCGTTTTAATCGTTTTTCTAAAGCGTTTTTTGCTTTGTTTGTTTGTCTATCTTCAATGATCTTTGAACCAGGGGAGTAACACATGCGCACTACTCGATATTTCGGCAAGGTACTGGCTACCACCGCCGTTGCACTGACCGCCCAGTTTGCCGTGGGCCAGGCTTTTGCCGCCAAAGACGTCACGCTGGCAGTGGCTTCGACCTTTACCACGCTCGACCCGTACGATAGCAACGACACACTGTCGCAGGCCGCCATCAAGTCCTTCTATCAAGGCTTGTTCGGTTTCGACAAGGATTTGAAACTGGTCAACGTGCTGGCGGAAGGCTATGAAGTCAGCAAAGACGGCCTGGTCTACACCATCAAGCTGCGCAAGGGCGTCAAATTCCAGGACGGCACCGACTTCAAGGCTGATGCAGTGAAGATGGTGCTGGAACGCGTCATCAATCCGGACAACAAGCTCAAACGCTTCAATCTGTTCAACCGTATTTCCAAGGTCGACATCGTCAACGACTACGAAGTCAAAATCACGTTGAAAGAACCTTTCTCACCGTTCATCAATACCCTGGCGCATTCTTCTGCAGCGATGATTTCACCGACCGCGCTCAAGAAGTGGGGCAACAAGGATATTGCATTCCATCCGGTCGGCACCGGCCCGTTCAAGTTCGAGGAATGGAAGCAGACCGATTACCTGAAGGTCACCAAATTCGACGGCTATTGGAAGAAGGGTTATCCAAAGGTCGACAGCATCACCTGGAAACCTGTGGTCGACAACAATACCCGCAGCGCCATCATGCAAACCGGCGAAGCGCAATTCGCCTATCCGCTGCCGTACGAGCAAGCCGAGCTGCTGAAGTCCAAACCAAACCTGGACCTGATTTCATCGCCTTCGATCGTGCAACGTTACATCTCGATGAATACGCTGCAAAAACCTTTCGACAATCCGAAGGTACGGCAAGCGATCAACTATGCAATCAACAAGGAAGCATTGGTCAAGGTAGCCTTCACCGGCTACGCCGTGCCACAGGATGGCGTGCTGCCACAAGGCGTAGATTACGCGTTGAAGACCGGGCCTTGGCCATACGACCCGAAGAAGGCCAAGCAATTGCTGGCTGAAGCCGGTTATCCGAATGGCTTCGAAACCGAATTGTGGTCCGCTTACAACCACACTACCGCGCAGAAGATCATCCAGTTCGTGCAGCAGCAGCTGGCGCAAGTCGGCATCAAAGCCAAGGTCATGGCGCTGGAAGCCGGCCAACGTGTAGAGAAAGTCGAGAGCGCACCAGTTGCCGCCAACGCGCCGGTACGCATGTACTACACAGGCTGGTCGTCGTCGACCGGTGAAGCCGATTGGGGCCTGCGTCCGTTGCTGGCGTCCGAATCGTTCCCGCCTAAGCTGTTCAACACGGCTTACTACAAGAGCGACAAGGTCGATGCCGATATCGCCAAGGCGCTGACCACCACCGACCGCACGGAAAAGACTGCGCTGTACAAAGATGCGCAAACTGAAATCTGGAAAGATGCACCTTGGGCTTTCCTGGTGACTGAAAAACTGTTGTATGCACGTAGCAAGAACTTGAAGGGTGTCTATGTGATGCCTGACGGTTCGTTCAATTTCGATGAAATCGAATTGAAGTAATCAAGTAGAAAAAGCCGGAAAAAAACTAGAAGAAAGCGGCACCGGATGGCATGCGATTTAGCCGGTCATCCGATGCCCGCCATAACGAATTTACTCAAACCGGGCACAGACCTGGTGAGATACATAATCCCGGGCCGGACCTGTCGTCACAGGACGGCCAACTACCAGAGCACGCCATGTTTCCTTACGTATTAAAACGCTTGCTGGGCCTGATACCAACCTTGCTGATCGTGGCGGTCATGGTATTCATGTTTGTCCACTTGCTGCCGGGCGATCCTGCACGGCTGGTGGCCGGGCCTGAGGCCGATTCGCAGACAGTCGAGCTGATCCGCAAGGATCTCGGGCTGGACCGGCCGATGCACGAACAATTCATCAACTATTTCAGCAAGGCCCTGCGCGGCGACTTCGGCACCTCCCTGCGCACCAAGCGCCCGGTGAGCACCGAGATCGCCGAACGTTTCTGGCCTACCTTTTGGCTCACCGTCACCAGCATGGTGTGGGCGGTGCTGTTCGGCCTGATCATCGGTATCGTTTCCGCGGTATGGCGTAATGAATGGCCAGACCGCCTCGGCATGACGCTGGCGGTATCGGGCATTTCCTTTCCGTCGTTTGCGCTGGGTATGCTGCTGATGGAACTGTTCTCGGTCAAGCTCGGCTGGCTGCCAGCCATCGGCGCCGATGGCTGGCGCAATTACATCTTGCCGTCGCTGGCCTTGGGCGCCGCAGTGGCTGCCGTGATGGCGCGCTTTACCCGCTCGTCTTTCGTTGAAGTCTTGCAGGAAGATTTTGTCCGGACCGCGCGCGCCAAAGGCCTGTCTGAAACCATCGTGGTGCTCAAGCACTGCCTGCGCAATTCCCTGATTCCCGTAGTTACCATGATGGGCTTGCAATTCGGCTTCTTGCTGGGCGGTTCGATCGTGGTGGAAATAGTGTTCAACTGGCCCGGCATGGGACGGTTGCTGATCGACGCTGTCGAAATGCGCGATTACCCGGTCATCCAGGCCGAGATCCTGTTGTTCTCGCTGGAATTCATTTTCATCAATCTGGTGGTTGACGTGCTGTATGCCGTCATCAACCCTAGCATCCGTTACAAGTGAGGCCGCCTGTGTCTACTCCACTCAATCCTGTGGCGGCAATAGCTGCCGCGCCGCTGCCGAATACCATCCGCACTCCATGGAGCGAATTCTGGCGCAAATTCAAGAAGCAGCACCTGGCGGTCGTGGCCGGCTGTTTCGTGCTGTTCCTGATCGTGGTGGCAATTGCCGCGCCTTGGATAACACCTTACGACGCCGAGAATTTTTTTGATTACGACGCATTGAATGCGGGGCCGTCGCTGGCACACTGGTTCGGCGTCGACTCCCTGGGCCGCGATATTTTCAGCCGGATCCTGATGGGCACCCGCATTTCCCTCACCGCCGGTTTTTCATCAGTGGCGGTGGGCGCGGTGATCGGCACGTTCGCCGGCTTGATTGCGGGTTATTACGAAGGTTGGGCTGAACGCATCATCATGCGCATTTGCGACGTGTTGTTTGCATTTCCCGGCATCTTGCTGGCAATCGGCATTGTGGCGATTCTCGGTAACGGCATGACGAACGTGGTCTTCGCCGTGGCGATTTTCAGCATCCCGACTTTTGCCCGGCTGGTGCGCGGCAATACGCTGGCGCTGAAGCACCTGACCTTCATCGAAGCGGTACGCAGCATCGGCGCCAGCGATAGCACCATCATCCTGCGCCATATTTTCCCCGGCACGGTATCGGCAGTGGTGGTGTACTTCACCATGCGTATCGGCACTTCCATCATCACTGCCGCCAGCCTGTCGTTCCTCGGCATGGGCGCGCAACCGCCGATGCCGGAATGGGGCGCGATGCTGCATGAAGCGCGGTCCGACATGATGACGGCGCCGCATATTGCGATTTTCCCGAGTCTGGCCATTTTCCTGACGGTGCTGGCATTCAACCTGTTGGGTGACGGCCTGCGTGACGCCCTTGATCCAAAAATCGACCGCCGCTGATGCTTGCCCTTCCTCACATTGGCAGGCTACCTGCCGGCCCCCTGAACGCCATCAGCGACGTCGCCGGCGTTACTGTCGGTCACACTACGCTGGCGCAAGGCGCGCTGCAAACCGGCGTGACGGTGATCCGCCCGCATCAGGGAGACCCTTTTCGCGAAAAGGTACCGGCAGCGGCAACGGTGTTCAACGGCTTTGGCAAAAGCATCGGGTTGGTGCAGGTGCAGGAATTGGGAGTGCTTGAAACGCCGATTGCGCTAACCAATACCTTGTCGGTCGGCAGCGTGGCGACGGCTCAGATCATTTCTGCGATCCAGGCCAACCCCGAGATCGGACGCAGCGACCCCACGGTCAACCCGCTGGTATTTGAATGCAATGACGGTTATCTGAACGATATCCAGGCGATGGCGATCAATGCCGAGCATTATCAGCAAGCGCTGGCCAACACCGCGCCTGAGTTTGCCCAAGGTGCGGTCGGCGCAGGGCGTGGCATGTCATGTTTCGACCTCAAAGGCGGCATCGGCTCGGCTTCACGCTATGCAACCATCGGCGACCAGCAATATTGCGTTGGTGCGCTGGTACTCGCCAATTTCGGCAAACTGGCGGCGCTGACGCTGGCGGGCAAGCATATCGGCGAAGAACTGATCCGTTTGCGGCAACCGGTCGCAGAAATCCCCGAGATGGGATCCATCATCATGATAATTGCAACCGATGCGCCGCTGGATGCGCGCCAACTGGGGCGGCTGGCAACCCGCTGCGGCGTCGGCCTGGGTCGTACCGGTTCGATCTACGGCCATGGCAGCGGCGACCTGGCCTTGGCTTTTTCGACGGCGCAGACGGTGCCGTATCGCGCCCGCAGTGTGCTACGACGCTCCTTTTCCCTGTACGACAACTTGCTGGACCCGCTGTTTGAGGCAGTGGTCGACAGCACCGAACAAGCCATCGTCAATGCATTGTTTGCCGCAGAAAGCGTCACCGGCCGTGACGGTCATCAGCGCCAATCCCTACGTGAAGCGGCAGCCGGCCTAGCTTAGTCCCTTATAAATAAACGACAATGAAAATCCTTATTTCCGTTGATATCGAAGGCGTTGCCGGTGTATTTCATCCAGAGCAAACCCGCGCCGGCAATGCCGAATACGAACGTGCGCGGCGCCTGATGACAGCCGAAGCCAATGCCGTAATCGAAGGCGCGCTGGCAGGCGGCGCAACCGAGATCCTGGTGAACGACTCGCACGGCGGTTTCCGCAACCTGCTGCCCGACCTGCTGCACCCCGCCGCCAACGCCATTCTCGGCAAGCCGCGCCTGCTAGGCATGATGAGTGGCGTCGACAGCGGCGTCACCGGCGTGATGCTGGTCGGCTACCATGGCCGTTCCCAAAGCCGCGGCATCCTGGCCCACACCATCAACAGTTTTGCATTCGCGCGTGTCTGGCTAAACGATCAGGAACTAGGCGAAGCAGGCATCTACGGCGCCCTCGCCGGCGAATTCGGCGTACCTGTTATTTTCGGCAGTGGCGACAATGTTTTTGTTGAAGAAAACCAGCCGCTATTTCCGCAAGCCACGCTAGTCACCATCAAAACCGCGGATGGCGCCGGCAGCGGAACATCGCTGTCACCGCAGAGCGCATTGGCCATATTGAGTGAAGGTGCGAAAGCTGCAATCGGCAAGATTGCAACCTGCCGTCCATTCGTCCTGCCGCCCACCGTCACATGCAAGCTGCAAACCACCAGCCCGGCGCTAGCCGACCTGTTCTGTCAATTGCCGATAATTGAACGGATCGACGGCGTCAATCTCACATTTTCTGCGCCTTCTGTGCAATACGCAGTGCGGGTATTGAACAGCTTGTCGGCCATGTCTTTCATGCTGCGGTAGCGGAGTAAGCGAAGTACAAAGAACGGGATTTTGACGTTGCGGTTGCAGTTGCTTTTGAAGTTGTTTTTGAATTTGAAGTCCGCATGGGAACGCTGCCAAATGTGGCGCGTGTCAGTCGGGAATTGTGGGAAGACATGTTTGAGCGCAGCGAGTTGGTCTTTCCACCCGACTGATACGCGCCGCATTTGGGGACCTGACCGAAGGGAAGGCAGTG
>FTFY01001154.1_pt1 | contig 53635 bp, 49 predicted proteins | sample 1640561 | NCBI WGS metagenome assembly FTFY01 (sample SAMEA3914789, study PRJEB12502) | metagenome | biome: forest; material: soil | place: Canada | collected 2011-07-03 | depth 0.3 m | reverse complement strand
GGCGGCGATCCTGGCCAGGCGGCAGATATCGCCAACCGTATTGCCGATGGCGACCTCAGCCTGGATATAGCGACCCGTCCGGGCGATACGCGCAGCCTGGTGTATGCAATGAAATGCATGCGCACATCGCTGCTGCATACGATTTCCAACATCAAAAATTCTGCTGACACGATTGCCACGGCCTCCAGCCAGATCGCCAGCGGCAACCTGGATCTGTCCAGCCGCACGGAACAACAGGCCGGATCGCTGGAAGAAACCGCTTCGGCAATGGAACAACTGACCTCGACCGTCAAGCAAAACGCCGACAACGCGCGCCAAGCCAATCAGTTGGCGGTCAGTGCTTCGCAAGTGGCAAGGGACAGCAGCGCGGTGGTGTCGCAGGTGGTCGATACCATGGGCAATATCCGCAGTTCGTCGAAGAAAATCGTCGACATCATCGGTGTGATTGACGGTATCGCCTTCCAGACCAATATTCTCGCTTTGAACGCCGCGGTAGAAGCGGCGCGCGCCGGCGAGCAGGGCCGCGGCTTTGCCGTGGTGGCCTCGGAGGTGCGCAGTCTGGCGCAACGCTCTGCCGCGGCGGCCAAGGAAATCAAAGTGCTGATCGATGAATCCGTCAGCCAGGTCGGCAGTGGCAGCAAATTGGTGGAGCAAGCTGGCGTGACCATGGGTGAAGTGGTGACCAGCGTTAAACGCGTGACCGACATCATCGGCGAAATCGCCACCGCCAGCCAGGAGCAAAGCTCGGGTATCGAACAGGTCAATCATGCGATCACGCAAATGGATGAAGTGACCCAGCAAAATGCCGCTTTGGTGGAGCAAGCTGCAGCTGCCGCGGCGTCATTGCAGGAGCAAGCCATCCAACTGGCGCAGATGGTGGGCGTGTTCAAAACCGATAGCAGCCCGGCTAACCATGGCGAGCCGGCTCGACGCGCCGTGGACGTCACGCCACGACATGCGCAATTGTCTGCAAGAACGCCAGCGCGGCGTGTGGCAGCGTAGATCTATTTTTTTACAGGAAAGTGTGCGGGTATGAAAAATCTGAGTCTGAAAGCGAAGTTGTGGCTGGTGCTGGCGGTCATGTGGCTGGGTTTGTTGTTGCTGGCCGGCTGGTCCGCGTTAAACACCCGCGACACGATGATGCGCGAGCGCGAGGCAGGGCTGAAGAACGTGGTGGAGACAGCGGCCGGCATTGTCAAAGGCTTTGCCGATGACGTTGCCGCCAACAAGCTCAGCCTGGCGGATGCGCAAAGCCAGGCTTTGCGGCGTATCGGCAGCATGCGCTATGCGGACGGTAACTACGTGTTCGTCTTCGATTCGCGGCCGGTGGTATTGATGCATCCGACCAGCAAGGACATCGTCAACAAGAACGTCAGCGACCGCAAGGATACCGACGGCAAGTTGTATTACGTGGAGATGGTCAAGCTGGGCAAGCAGCAACAGCAAGGCATCGTGCATTACATGGGGCGCCTGCCCGGAACCGTCGATACCCGCGCCGAGAAAATCAGCCAGGTAAATTATTTTGCGCCTTGGGACTGGTACCTGGTATCGGGCGTGTTTGTGAACGATGTGCAAGCGGCGTTTTATGACAATCTGCTCAAGCTGCTGTTGATCATGATCATCATCGGCGTGACAGTATCGGCGACCATGTTGCTGATCATCCGCAGTGTAACACGCAGCCTCGGCGGAGAGCCAGGCTACGCAGCGGCTATCGCCACCAGAATCGCCGCCGGCGAGCTGGATTTGACGGTGCTGGTAGATGCCCGGGATAAAACCAGCTTACTGCATGCAATGCGGCAGATGCAGCAGCAACTGGCGGCAGCCATCACCGAAATTCGCGAAGGTTCGCACAATATCGGCGCTTCGATCAAAGAGATTTCCGCCGGTAACAGCGATTTGTCGGCACGTACCGAGCAGCAGGCGGCTTCGCTGCAGGAAACCGCGGCCAGCATGGAGCAACTGACTGCCACGGTGCGGCAAAACGCCGATAACGCCAGGCAGGCCGGCCAGCTGGCGCAGAGCGCTTCCAGCATCGCGGCCAAGGGCGGCGAGGTGGTCGGACAGGTGGTGCACACCATGCAGGGCATTACCGATAGCTCCAAGCGCATTGCCGACATTATCGGCGTCATCGACGGCATCGCCTTCCAGACTAATATCCTGGCGCTGAATGCGGCAGTGGAGGCGGCCCGGGCCGGCGAGCAAGGCCGTGGTTTCGCGGTGGTAGCGGCTGAAGTGCGCAATCTGGCGCAACGCAGCGCCCAGGCAGCCAAGGAAATCAAGGAATTGATAGGGGATTCGGTCGACAAAGTTGACGGCGGCTCCGAGCTGGTGGCCCGCGCCGGCCAGACCATGGATGAAATCGTGCAAGCGGTCAAGCGCGTGACCGACATCATGGCGGAAGTAACCGTCGCCTCGGAGGAGCAAAGCAGCGGCATCGAGCAGGTCAATCAAGCCGTCATGCAAATGGACAAGGTCACGCAACAGAATGCTGCGCTGGTGGAGCAGGTGGCGGCTGCCGCCAATTCGCTGGAAGGGCAGGCGCAACGCTTGCAGGACGCGGTATCGGTGTTTCAGGTGGCGCAGCCGCAGCATAGCGGTAGCGGTAGCAGTAGTAGCAGTAATAACAACAATGCGCCGGCAGCGCCCCGGCGCACGGAGCCATCGTTCGCCGCCAGGCGACCGCCTGCCTCGCCTGCAAAGCGCACCTCACCCCCGGTTCTGCGGACTGTCGGCACAAACAAGGTGCGCGCCGCCGCTAAGGCGCCTGCGGCCAAACTGGCGGCGTCTAACGCCGATGACTGGGAAACGTTTTAACGCTGGACGGCCTGAGTTGTTCTGCTGGCAAGAAACAAAGAAACGGTTCACTGCAGTGGTCAAGAGGTATACTTCGGATCTATCGAAGATGTCCGTTTGCTGCAATGGCAAACGGGCAGCGCAGATGATGCATTGGTAATGCGTCATGACCTGCTTCCTACCTACCCACACTGATCGAGACCCTTCCATGCGTTTGATGCGTTTGAATTCCCCCACTGCCGGATTGCCTTCGGCCGAACGGCCTGCAGGCGTCCTATGACTACGACGGCAGGCGAACAGCCGATGATCCACTGGATCGAAGAAGACCAGCCGCGCTCGGCGCGCTGGCGTTCGGAAAACGGCAATCCCGCGCCCAAGCGGGTGGTGATTGCCGACGACCGGATGACTGCCGATACGGCCTATCGCCTGGCTTGCGAAGGTACCGGCATGCTGTGGCGCGGAGATTTCCAGAATGCGCGCCAGTTGTTGCAGGCGCTCGCGCGCCGCGCCGAACCGAAGGCGGAAAAGCGCGGCAAGCCACGCAAGCAGCCAACTTCACCGACCGACGCCTTCAATCTGCATCGTCAGGCGCAATCGCAACGCGCCCGCACGCTTGGCATGCTGCTGTTGCCGTTTAACGTCGACTACACCATCCCCCTGCGGCGCGCGCCCGATGTGCATCTGGCTTGCAACGAAGCCTACGGCGCGCCGACTGAACCGTTCGTGGCGTCGCTGCGCGAATTGCTGGGACTGATCGGCGCTCACGAATGGCGCAAGAAGGGCGTTGAGATTACCGCGTTAGGTGAAGGTGGGCGCATTCATCCTCACTACGGCGTGTATTCGCCGGTCCGTGGCGAATACATCGAATTGGTGGCGGCGGCGCCGTTGCCGTCGATCAAACTGGCTTTTGACATCGGTACTGGCACCGGCGTGCTGGCGGCCTTGTTGGCTAAGCGTGGCGTGCAGCGTGTAGTGGCCACCGATATGGACCCGCGCGCGCTGACTTGCGCGCGTGAAAACCTGACGCGGCTCGATCTGAATGGCCAGGTAACCCTGGTGCAGGCCGACCTGTTCCCCGAGGGCCGTGCGCCGTTGGTGATTTGCAATCCGCCCTGGGTTCCAGCGCGCCCAAGTTCACCCGTCGAGCATGCAGTCTACGATCCTGAGAGCCGCATGTTGCGCGGATTCCTGAGCGGCCTGGCGCAGCATCTGGAGCCTGCCGGCGAGGGTTGGCTGATCCTGTCCGATCTGGCGGAGCACCTGGGCTTGCGTTCGCGCGCGGAGCTGCTGGCGGCGATTGATGCTGCAGGCTTGCAAGTGTTAGGGAAAACCGATATCCGGCCGCACCATCCGAAAGTTTCCGATCAGACCGATCCGCTCCATGCTGCGCGTGCCGCTGAACTGACGTCCTTGTGGCGCCTGGCGCCCCGTTGAGCAGGGCAGATTGAATAGAAATGTAATTTAATTTCCTTATGGAAAGTATTTGTTGTAAATTCACCGGTTTCGCTTGATGAGACCGGTGTTTTTTGCGACGCAATGTTAAGGATTGTGAAATATATAAGTTTGCTATTGCGGCAATTAATCTCCAAACCTAGGCTATCTCTGTTCATCTGGCGATAAAAGATGAATATAAGGGTGCTTGCTTCGTTCTGGGCTGTTTGCAGACGGTCAAGACGACATCAAGGGATAAATACTAGAGTGGACGAAATGAACAAAAGCAAGCCTAGCAAACCTAGCCAGCCTGAGCCAGATTCGCTATTGCCCTTGAACGAATCCGAGCTAGGACTTGACGATCTGTTCCTGGCCAGCGCCAGGCAAGATCTGCTCAGCATCGAGCAGGCGCTAGCTCGCCGCGACTACTGCGCCATTCAGCAAACGGTACATAGCCTGAAAGGTGCGGCAATGATTTTCCGTGTCCCGGCAACGGCCAATGCCGCGCTCCACATTGAAGCTGTCCTGAACACCGGTCTGGCGGTCGATCATGACCAGCTCACTGCGGCGTGTGCCGCGTTGCGACTGCAGATCGAACTGCTTTGAGCGCCGATGCAGGCTCATCCAGCGCGTCTTTGCGCTAGTGCTGCCATGGCCGGTATTACCTGACGCTTGCCCGGCAGCGGATTAGCAATATCCTCTTCCTCTAAAACAGCTATAGTCTCTATATCAGATCCGCGCATGCCAAGCCGGCATTCGTGGATTGGCAATTCCACTTTGATATGGAGAACGCATGGCGTCTGTACACTTACAAAGCACAAGCGGCTTTGCCCAGCAAATCCAAGCCAGGTCGCACCAGTTGCGTGCCGACGAACCGCTCAGCAACGGCGGTACCGATAGCGGCCCCGCGCCTTACGAATTGCTGCTGGCCGGATTGGCCGCCTGTACCTCCCTGACATTACGTATGTATGCCGACCGCAAGCAATGGGAGCTCGGCCTGATCGATGTGCGGTTGCGCTTTTCGCGCGATGAGCAGGGACGGGAAAAGATAGATCGCACAGTCGCTTTCGGCGCGCAACTTAGCCCGGAGCAGATAACCAGGCTGGCCGAGATTTGTGAAAAGACGCCAGTCACCAAAACCATCAGGCAGGGCACGGAAATTGTCACTACGTTGAGCCAGGTCAGGCTTGAAGGGCAAGCTTGACCTGACAGCTGAACAGGTACTTGATATATGCACTTGAACAACGCAGTCGGGCAACTCAAAGGAGAAGCGCATGAGCAAGATAATTGGTGTGGCAGGCAGCCTGCGCAGCGGTTCGCTGAATGCCGCATTGTTACGCGCGGCGGCTGATCTGATGCCGGCGGGATCGGCAATCGAAATCGGTACGATCAAAGGGATTCCCTTATATGACGGCGATCTCGAACAGGCAGAAGGGATTCCCGCTGCCGTGACCGTGTTGAAAGAGCAGATAGCGGTCGCGGATGCTTTGCTTCTGGTGACGCCGGAATATAATAATTCCATGCCGGGCGTGTTCAAGAACGCGCTCGACTGGCTGTCGCGGCCGCCGGCCGATATTGCTCGCGTCTTTCGTGGCCGGCGAGTTGCGGTAATCGGTGCGTCGCCGGGTGGCTTCGGCACGATCCTGTCGCAAAATGCCTGGTTGCCGGTGTTGCGCACGCTAGGCATGCAACCCTGGTTCGGCGGGCGCTTGATGGTGTCTCGCGCGGGGAAGGTATTTGATGAAAATGGGGAGTTGGTTGACGAGCAGGTACGCGAACAACTCAGGGAGTTCAACCGGAATTTTGTCGAGTTTTTAAAAACCTGAAATGAAATTCAAAGACTATTACAGCGCCCTGGGCGTCGAGCGCGCCGCCAGCGCCGCCGAGATCAAGCAAGCCTACCGCAAACTGGCGCATAAGTACCATCCGGATGTCTCCAAAGACCCGGCCGGAGAAGAGAAATTCAAAGACATTGCTGAAGCGTACTCGACGTTGAAAGACAGCGAAAAGCGCGCTGCTTACGATCAGCTTGGCCGCCATCATGAAGGTGAAAACGTTGAGCCGCCGCAATCCTGGCAACAAGGATTCGCCGCTGGCGGCGCGACGTTCGGCGATGTCGACATGGCCGATATCCTGGCCGCTTTTGCAGCTTCGCGCCATGGTGGCGGAGCAGGAGCCAGAATGCGCCCGGTCAGAGGTGAAGACTATGAAGTCAACGCGCCCATTACCCTGGAGCAGATTTATGAAGGCGGTGAAACCGATGTCCGCCTGAGCATGCCCGAGTACGATGAACATGGCACCTTGCACCGGACGCCGCGCACTTATCGGGTGAAGATACCGAAGGGCGCGGAAGACGGGCAAAGATTGCGCTTGTCGGGTAAGGGCGGGCAAGGGCAGGATGGCGGCAAACATGGTGATTTGTATGTCGTGATGAAAGTGATTCCGCATCCGCTGTATCGGGTAAGCGGGAAAGATCTGTATATCGACCTGCCTTTGGCGCCGTGGGAAGCCGTACTGGGAGCGGCAGTGCTGGTGCCGACTTTGGGCGGCAAGGTCGAGCTGAACATTCCTGCTGGTACCGCAGCCAATCGTCAATTCCGCCTTGCCAAGCGCGGTTTGCCCTCCGCCAGCGGCGAGCAGGGTAATTTATACGCGGTGATAAGGATAGAAGTGCCGCCGGCGGCAACTGCCCGCGAGCGCGAGCTATTCGAGCAACTGGCGGCTGAATCGACATTCAATCCGCGTCAGCATCTTATTTAGGAGGGCGATAATGACTGCTCTGTTAGTAGAAGCCGTTTGGTTAAACGACATTGCGTTGTGTTCGCTAGATGAGCTGGCGGAATTTTCTGGACTTAGCCAGGGCGAACTGGCGGACCTGATGGCGATCGGCGCCATCGAGCCCGATCGTAGCGCCGCGCCGGCCCGTGTGTTTCCGGCGCAAACCATCGTACTCGCAAGGACCGCGCGTCGTTTGCGCGACGATTTCGAACTTGATATACACGGCGTGGCGATGGCGCTCAATCTATTGGAAAAAATACATGCGCTGGAAAGCCGGCTGGCTGCCCTGGATGCAAAATTGCCGCATCTGCCTTGATGACCTGGTTGGTAACTAAGCTGGCAACCGAGTCAGCACTTCAGGATTAACGACATTGCGCGTGGCGTTGCCACTCAAGGCATCCAGCAAATTTTGCGCTGCGCAGACCGCCATCCCGTGCCTGGTCTCGTGGGTGGCGGAGCCGATATGAGGCAACGCCACAACATTCGGCATCTTCAGCAAGCGCGAATCCGGCGCCACGGGCTCGCGCTCGAACACATCCAGTCCGGCGCCACGCAGGCGGCCGTTTTCCAATGCTGAAATCAGCGCAGTTTCATCGATGATGCTGCCGCGGGAAATATTGATCAGGATCGCACCGGGGCGCATCTGCGCCAATTCTTGCGCGCCTATCATGCCATGCGTTTCCGGCGTCAGCGGCACCGTGACGCAGACGAAATCGGCGCTTTGCAACAGGGCGTCGAGCGAGCAGAAGCGCGCGCCATAAGCCTTTTCAGCGGCCGGATCGGGGCGGCGATTATTGTACAAAACCGGCATGCCGAACCCTAACGATGCGCGTCGCGCTATGGCGCCGCCGATCCGTCCCATGCCGACGATACCCAAGGTTTTTCCCTGGACGTCGGTGCCAAAACAATCTTCACCGATGCTGTGCGTCCAACGGCCCTGGCGGACGTAATCTGCCATTTCAACCACTCGCCGCGCGGTGGCCAGGATCAGCGCGAAACCGGTATCGGCCGTGGTTTCCGTCAGCACGTCAGGTGTGTTTAGCAGCACAATCCCGCGCTTGCTCAGATCGGCCGGGTCGAACTGATCGATACCGACGGAAATAGTGGAAATCGCCTTGAGCCTGGGGGCGTGATCGAGCACCGAGGCATCGATTTTGACGCTGGCGCCGATCAGGCCTGTGGCGTCTTTCAGTTCTGCCATGAAGGCTTCGCGATTGCCGGCGTTGATGTCGTCAAATTGCACAACCCGGTGCGCTTGCTGAAGCATCGCCAGGACATCGTCAGCGACTTTTTTATAAAGTACTATTTTTTCTTGCATAAGAATTCCTTCTGGATGGATGTCAACTTACCGGTGAGCCAGGGCGGCCTCGGGAACGGCTGCTTCAGGCTTGACTGAAATCGTCAATGCCACGGCGGCCAATAAACCCCCCGCCATGAACAGATAGGAAGCAAACGGACTGCCGGTTGCGCCATTCAGGTAGCCAACCACATAAGAGCCAAGGAAAGAACCGAGTGCTCCCATGCTATTAATCAGCGCCATCGCACCGCCGGCGACATTCTTCGGCAATAACTCGGGAATGATGGCAAAGAAGGGGCCGTAGGGTGCATACATTGCCGCGCCCGCAATCACCAACAGGGCATAGGACAACCAAAAACTGCTGCTGCCGAGTAAATAGGACCCGAGGAAAGCCAGGGCGCCAATCAGCAGTGCCGGCCAGACGAATAATTTGCGGTTTTGCATTTTGTCGGAAGCCCATGACGTCAGCAGCATGGCAATCACGGCGACAAGATAGGGTAAAGCCGACAGCCAGCCGGTTTCCACCATACTGATGTGGCCGGCGTTTTTCAAGATGGATGGTAACCACAGCACGAAACCGTACACACCAATGCTCCAGCAAAAATACTGGGCGCACAGTTTGACCACGGCCGGCGACTTGAAGGCTTCGGCATAATTGCGCATTGGCTTCATGCCCACCTGCTCCAGATCGAGCACGGCTTTGAGATCGGCCTTTTCTTGCGGTTTCAGCCAGGTCGATTCTGCCGGTTTGTCCTGGACCACAAACCACCAGATACAGGCCCACACAATCGCCGGCAGTCCTTCGGCAATCATCATGTGACGCCAGCCGAAACTGTTCACCAGATAGCCAGACAGCACGGACATCCACAACACGGTGACGGGGTTGCCTAAAATCAAAAACGTGTTGGCGCGGGAGCGCTCGGTTTTGGTGAACCAGTTGCTGATGTAGATTAGCATTGCCGGCATCACCGCGGCTTCCACCACCCCGAGTGAGAAACGAATCACCATCAGCATCGGGATATTGCTGACCATACCGGTCAGCGCGGCGCAAGCACCCCACAGCACCAGGCTCCAGAAAATCAATTTTTTGACGCTGCGGCGTTCGGCGTAAATGGCGCCGGGAATCTGAAAGAAGAAATAGCCGAGAAAGAAGAGGGCGCCGATCAATGAAGACGTGCCTTGGGTAATGCTCAGGTCATGATTGATGCCGGCCGCACTGGCAAAGCCGAAATTGGCACGGTCGAGATAGGCCAGGCTGTAGGTAATAAAAACGATCGGCATGATGAACCACCAGCGCCGGACTGCTAATTTTTTTGTTTCCATGTTGTGTCTCCTTAGATTTTTTTCGCATTTTCAGGTTTGTACCTGTATTGTTTTTAGCGACTTTGCTTGTTTGACTGCGTTCTGCTTGATTACTATCCGTTTATTACAATCCGTTGAGCTGCTCTCGGGTCGGCAATCCTTCACTATCGCCGATTACCTGAATTGCCATCGCGCCGATCTGATTGCCGCGCTCGACTGCCAGGCGGGGTGCATGTCCATCCAATAATGCGCTGATCACACCGACCGCGAAACCGTCGCCGGCGCCGACGGTGTCGACCACGTTTGTTACCAGCGGCGCCGGAACAGTGGCTTCCTGTCCTGCGGTGCGCAAGTAGGCCCCTGAACTACCCAGCTTGATGATGACGCCAAGCGCGCCGCGCGCCAGGTAGAAATCGGCGATCTCGCGCGGTGTCGTCAAACCGGTCAGGATCCGGCCTTCTTCCAGGCCTGGCAGCACCCAGTCGGCGTACGAAGCCAGGGCGTTGAGCCGGTCCACCATGAGCTCGCGTGAACGCCACAGTGTCGGCCGCAAGTTGGGATCGAATGTAATGCTCTTACCGGCTGCGCGCATTTCGGTAGCGATATGGAAAGCAAGTTCCAGCGACGTCTCGGAAATCGCCGGTGCGACACCGGACAAATGCAGATGGCGTGCGGCCTTGAAATATTCCGGCCGATAGTCAGCGACCGACAGGTGGCTGGCCGCAGAGCCTTTGCGGAAATATTCGATTTCCGGATCGCTGCCATCGTCGTTGCGCGATTTCAGCTGGAAGGCGGTGGGGTAACGCTCGTCGATTGTCACGGCGTCGCTATTGATGCCTTCATTCGCCAGCGTTTCCAGTACGAAGCGGCCAAACGAGTCTTTGCCGACACGGCTCAGCCAGCCAACCTGAAACCCCAGGCGCGCCAGACCGGTAGCGACGTTGAGTTCGGCGCCGGCCGCGCGTTTGATGAAATTTCTGGCTTTGGCAAGGTCGCCTGTTTCGGTGGCGACAAACATTGTCATGGCCTCGCCGTAAGTCACCACATCCAGTTTTTTCATTGCGGCCGGTTGGTTTGCGGACAGCGCTGTTATTGACATGTATCTACTCCTTCAAGTGCTGCAAATGTCGGCTTGCAAGCCGAACGCAAGCGTTCAACATGCGCTGCCTGCGCATCTTCGTCCGCTGGCAGCGGATACTCAATTGCCCGCGGCACGTGGCTGGGTAACTTTGACAAGCAGGCACGCCAGTCGACGCTGCCGTCGTCGGGCGCCACGGCAAAACGGCGCATGCCTTCGCCCCGCACGCCCTTGCAATGAATGTAACGTACGTGTGAGGCAAGCGTGGCGGCGGCTTCGATGGCGTTCTCGCCGGCCCAGCTCCAATTGCCGATATCAAAAGTCATGGCTACAGGGATGGCGGGCGCATACGCTTTGCATGCGGCAAAAAAGCTGGCGAACTCCGTGATCCGGCTGCCGCTATCTTGCTGGCCATTTTCAAGCAGTAACGTAACCGGTGTGTCGCTCAGTGCCTGTTGCAGGAGCTTTACGTCAATGCCGCCGGCGTAGTGATGCATTTGTAATTTGAGGGTTGCCGCTCCCAGCGTTTCTGCTTCACCCAGACGCGTAATAAGATCCGGCAGATTGAGATCGCCGTTCAGCAGGAACAAGGATTCCGGTGCGGAATACACTGCCTGCAATCCGTGTGCAGCTAGTAAGGGCTTTAAGGCGGCAAGCTCCAGCGCTATTTCAGCATCCGTCTGCAGGAATAACTCCCGGCGAATTTCGAGGCCGTTGGCGTTGGCGCCGGCCGCAAGCGGAACTAGCGAGGAATGGCCGTTCTTCTGTACAAAATCGACGCCGTAGGCTGAGGCCACGATGAAGATATCCATGGTAGATGGCAAATCTGTCTCCTAAGTATTTCTAGTTGCTTTGATATTTTTATTATTGGAACCGGTTCCATAACAAATTAAAAAAATTGCCAATAATTTATTAAATGAATATATAGATCAAGCAAGTGAGAACAAGAATCTATGGAACCGGTTCCAAGTTAATCCAAAAAAAATTGACAGTCAAGCCTAAGTTACACTTTTCAGGGCGGCCGTGGAGCCGCGTATCTCCAATTCCCCGGGGAACGCCAGAAAACGCGGCGGGGTATTTACGCCATCGATGCGTTGCACCAAAAATTCCAGCGCCGCATGGCCGATATCGAAGGTCGGCTGACGAATGCCGGTAATGCCGCTGCCTGCCAGTACCGCCCAGTTAGGATCGTCAAAACCCAGTAAGCCGACATCATCCGGCCAGCGCGCCCCCAGGCCTTGCAAGCCGAGCGCGGCATTCAGCAACATGCGGCCATTGCCGGCAAGAATTGCGCTGCGCTGTTTGCTATGCAGCGCAGCCTGTAGCGCTAACTGCAATGCCGCGGCATCCGCGATATCGACTTCTGCGGTAATCGCGGCGTATTGTTTTCCTGCTTTCTTTACCACTTGGTGGACGGCCTGTTCACGTTCGCTACGACTGCTGACCTGGCCAATCGGCTCCGTAAGAAAGTGAATCGCATGAAAGCCCTGGGCAATCAGATGTTGGGTCGCCAGGGTTGCAGCCTGGGTATTGTCAAGTCCCACCATGTCGCATTGCAAACGATCGGCGCGGCGATCGATAATGACCATCGGCAGTCCAGTGTTGCTGATGGCCGCCAAATCTTCCTCAGGCAAACCGATTGGATTGACTACCAGGCCTTCCACGCGGTAATTGACCAGCAAATTCAGATAACGCTTTTCCAGTTCAAGCTGGTTATCGGAATTGCAGACCATCAGCATGAAGCCTTGCTTTTGACAGGCGGCCTCGACGCCGCGCATGACTTCAACCGAATACGGATTGCCGATATCGGCGACTACCATGCCAACCATGCGCGTGCGGCCGCGCTTGAGTCCGCGCGCCATCTGATTGGGGCGAAAGCCCAGCTTGCGGATGGCGTGCTGTATGCGTAACCGGAGTGCATCGGAGAGGCTGTCAAATTCGCCGTTCAGATAACGGGATACGCTGGTTTTTCCTGCCTTGGCTTCGCGCGCAACATCGTTGATTGTCGGCGTGCGGGTGGTATCGGTGTCACGCATGGAGAGAGCCGGGAAAATGTTGAGAGTAGAGTGATTCGGATAATGTTGCCCACGCATTATTCCATGCTTGTGTTTGCCGTGACCAGAACCTTTTATTTCATTGTGTTGGATGAGTAACGCAAATCAAGAGGCATGCCGAGCGCCACGTCGCGCAATTTCACTTCGGTCTTTTCGGGTGATAAATGCATTGCCATGCGTGGTCACGCATCGTCAATTAATTTTGCGCGATGCTCAGATGATGTCGCATCAGCGCAGATGCCCATTCCCTGTTATCGCATTCCAGTGCCTGGATGATTTGCAAGTGTTCCTTGCATGAGTCGATCTGGCGTGGGGCGTGGTAATCCGCAGTATGTTCGCTAAGGCGCCGAAGTTGGTTCTGTTGTTGTACCGCCTGCAGCACGAAGCGATTGTTGGAGAAACGTGCCAGCATTTCGTGAAAGGCGGCATTGAGGGAGAAAAAACCAAGAGCGGAATATTCGGCCGATGTCTGAGATAGCATTTTTTCATGCGCCAGCCGGCTGTTATGCAACTGGGCGGCATCGATCTTGAATGCATTTTCCAGTAGTCCGCCGCATTCCACCATGGTGCGAAACTTATAGCTCTCGGCCATCAGTTCGGGTGAGCCTATGGCCGGCGAAAAATTCCAGCCCTGGCCGCGGCGTTTCTCTACCAGGCCGTCTGCCGCCATACGTACCAACGTTCCACGTAACAAACTGCGCGGCACCGCGTAGCGGTCCAGGAAATCTGTTTCCGTCATTGTATCGGGCAGCAGGCTATTGGTGCGATCATCGATCAGGCGCAGATACAAGGTATCGCCGCTGACGCCGTCAACCACCATCTCCGCCGCTTTGCCTAGCGCGGCTTTAGCGCTGACGAAATAGCCGCTGTTCACGTGGTATTCCAACAACTCTTGTGCCGCCACAAGGCGCAATGCCGCTTTGACCGGAGTCCGCGAAACATCAAAGTAATTTGCCAGGCCCTCTTCAGTCAAATGTGCTCCGGCAGGCAATTCTCCGGTCGTGATCTGCTGGATCAGCCGATTCGCCAGGTCGAGTTGCAAGGGACTCGGGCGGCTGGATTTTTCTGGTTTTTTCATTCTCTTGCCACTGTCAGGTTTACATTTGATTGATGTTAAATGATTAATATCATTTAAGTAAACTATCGGACAGATTTGGTTTGGATACTTAACGGATAAGGCAATTCTTAAAAAATATTATTTATTTGATTTTATAAGAAAGTTAATACAGATTATTTCATGGTTATCTATTTGATAATCAAAATAGCTGGAAGGCGTTCGCATGGAATAAGCAGTGCTGCGCCCAAGGAGTGCGGCGTTCAAAACACGCACACATGCGCATGATGAATAAACAACCACAGGAGGGACAAATAAACATGAAGAAAAAGATAATCGCAGCGGCGATGGCATCCATGCTGGCCGGAGGCGCTCACGCGCAGTCCGGCGTCATTATTTTCGGCGTGATAGATACCGGTATCGAAGTAGTAAACAACGCGCCGGACGCCAACGGCAACGCCGCCAGCCTCGCCCATCTTAAATCGGGCAATCTATGGGGTTCGCGCTGGGGCATGCGGGGCAGGGAGGATTTGGGTGGCGGCCTTGGGGCTATCTATTATCTGGAAGGCGGGTTCGCCTCTGATACCGGTGCTGCAGGCCAGGGCGGACGTTTGTTCGGCCGCAGCGTTTATGTAGGCCTTGGCGGCCAACTCAATCGCGTGACTGTAGGGCGCCAGAATAATAGCTTATATGATGTGATGTATTTCCACGATCCGCTCGGCCTGGCTACCTATTCCATCCTGACACATGATCCGGCGCTGGCCGGACGTGCCGACAACGCCGTCAAATACACCGGACAATTCAAGGATGTGATGGTGACGGGCCTTTAAAGCTTCGGCCATGACGGCTCTGTGAAAGATGGCGGAGAAAATGGCTGGCGCACCCAAAGTAGGCCGCGAGTTGAGCGGCGGGTTCAGGTATACGCCAGGCGCACTGAACGTTGGGCTGGCTTTCGATCAGCGCCATGGCACTTCGCATGCCTCTCAAAACGAGGTCGAGAAGCGGGTTGCCGCTGGCATCAGCTACAGCGCGGGAGCAGTCAAGACTTACCTTGGCTACCGCTGGCTGAAATCCGAGGCAGCCGATGGCTCAGGCGGTTCCAGCTTCTATTGGGGAGGCTTGAGCTATCAGGCAACGTCAGCATTTTCCTTGTCGGGAATGACTGGCTATACCGATACCAGGGGAAGCGATGCCGATCCAATGACTTTCGTGCTATTGGGGTCTTACGATCTGTCCAAGCGCAGCAGTTTGTACCTGTTGACTTCTTATGCGCGTAATTCGGGGGAGTCGAATATGGGTGTCAATGGCATTGGCAACCAAATCGTGGCCGGCAACAACCAGACAGGAGTGATAGCAGGGATCCTCCACAAGTTCTAAACCTGCCAATCGCGCCGGAGTAGGGCCAGCTACTATCTGGTTCCGTCCGGCGTGGCTGCTTCATATTCCTTTATCGCTTCAACGCTGATGTGCAAGGTCACCGCGTCGCTGACAAAGGGCACGTAGCGCGCAAGCTTGTAATCGCTGCGTAAAATCTTGGCCGAGCCGTTGGCGCCGCAGGCCTGTTTGCCGTAAGCAAGCATGAAACGGCAATTGAAATGGCTGATTTCCAGCGTTACCGGATGCGTGATGCCCTTGATCGTCAGGTCGCCGTCGACTTGCGTCAACCGGTTTTCTTCAAAATGCAAGCTGGAGGATTTGAAGCTGATCTTCGGGTAGTTGGCAGCGTCGAAAAAATCGCCGGAGCGCATGAGCTGGTTGAAGCGGTCGCTACCGGTACTGACCGATGCCGCATCAATTTCGATATCGATACTGCCGCTATGTGCTTCCTGGTCGATTGCAATCGAACCGGTGGTGCTGTCGAAGCGGCTGCGTTGCTTCGACAGACCCCAATGGTTGTATTCAAAATACGAAAAAGTGTGTTCCGGATCAATCAGGTAGCGGTCTGCAGCGAAACAGGCGCTGCTGCCGAGCATCAGCAGCAATAGTAAAGAGCGCGGCAAAGCGTTTTTCTTTGGTAACTGCTTTTGCAGAATTGCTATCTGGCTGTCGCTGATTCGCATGGTGAGGCATCGCCTTCAATTTTTGCTTCTATTTTGCTTCTACTAAGCTTAACGATATAGATAGTACATATATTCCAATCCGGAAGCATATAAAATAGTTCTTTCGCGGCAACGTCAAAAATTCGTTGTCTGTAATCATTGTATGTAGTCATTGTCTGTACCTGGGATTAATCGTAGCAACTCAAAGCGGAGCGCCTTCCATCATGTATGAGCTGTATATCGCCAACAAAAATTATTCATCATGGTCGTTGCGGCCATGGGTACTGATGCGTCAACTCGGGTTGACGTTTAACGAACACATTGTGCCGTTTACCGACGGCGCCGTAGGCTCCAACTGGGATACGTTCCGTAGTTTTTCGCCCTCTGGCAAGGTGCCGGCGTTGATACACGACGGTACTTCGCTGTGGGATTCGCTCGGGATTGTCGAGTATCTGGCCGAGCGCCATGGCGGTGTCTGGCCGAACGACCCGCAAGCCAGGGCGTGGGCGCGCTGCGCTGCTGCCGAGATGCATTCCGGCTTTGGCGCCTTGCGACAGCATTGCACCATGAATTGCGGCATCCGGGTACGGCTTGAACACGTGTCTGAAGCGCTGCAGGGCGAAATCGCCCGCCTCGACGAATTGTGGAATGAAGGCCTGGCACGTTTTGGCGGCCCTTTCCTGGCCGGTGCAAACTTCAGCGCGGTCGACGCATTTTTTGCGCCGGTGGCTTTCCGCGTACAGACCTACGGTCTCAAGTTGAGCCCGGCGGCACAAGCCTACGTGACGCGGTTGCTCGATTTGCCGGCCATGCGTGAGTGGCAGGCCGACGCGCTGGCGGAAACCTGGCGTGAACCTGGCCATGAAGACGAAGCCAGCGCGGCAGGCACGTTGCTGGAAGATCTGCGTCGCGCGCCGTCGAAGTGAAGCAGGAGCGGGCAGTGGCGTGCCATAATATCGCGCATGTTTCCACCTAACGACGACAAACTGCTGCGCATCACCGACTCACTCGCCATTGCACTGAGCGAGATTGAGATAAGCGCCGTCCGCGCCCAAGGGCCGGGCGGCCAGAACGTCAACAAAGTCTCGTCGGCGATACATCTGCGGTTTGACATCGGCGCCTCGTCGTTATCCGACTTCTACAAGGAAAAGCTGCTGGCGTTGAACGACCAGCGCATCACCAAAGACGGGGTTCTGATCCTCAAGGCGCAACAGTCGCGCAGCCAGGAAAAGAACAAAGGCGAAGCCTTGCAGCGCTTGCAGGAATTATTGCTGAGCGTGACGGTGATTCCCAAGAAAAGACGGCCAACGGCGCCCAGCCGGACCGCAAAATTAAAACGGGTCGATAGCAAGACCCGGCGCGGCAAAGACAAAGCCATGCGCGGCAAAGTCATGCTCTGAAAAGGCTTGCGGTTCGGGTTGGCGCGTTCTGCGCCAGGGTCAGGCCGGCACCAGCCGCAAGCGCGTGATTTCCGACGGCGCGAACAGGCGTTTTGGCGGCCCCCAATAACCGGTGCCGCGACTGGTATACACCCATAAATTGCGCAAGCGGCGCAGGCCGGCTGTATATGGCTGCTGCAACGGCACGAAAAAATTCCAGGGAAAGAACTGGCCGCCGTGGGTATGGCCGGACAACTGCAGGTCGAAACCGGCGTCGGCTGCCGCCGCGGCCGAGCGCGGTTGATGCGCAAGCAGCAGTTTCACCGCTACGTGTTGCGGACCGCCGGCCAGCGCTGCATGCGGATCGCTGCGCTGGGCTTCGTCAAAATGATGGGCACTGTAATCGGTGACGCCGGCCACCAGCAGCGACTCACCCTGATGGTCGATCACCACGTGCTGGTTCATGAGCACAGTCAATCCAAGCCGGCGCACTTCCGCTACCCATTCTGGCGCGTTCGAATAATATTCATGATTGCCGGTAACGAAATAAGCGCCGTGACGGGAGCACAGCTTGGCCAGTGGCGCGGTGTGTGCCGCCAGCTGCCGCACGCTGCCGTCGACCAGATCGCCGGTGACCGCGATCAAGTCTGGCTTAAGGGTGTTAACCTTGTTGACGATAGCGTCCAGGTAATTATGCTTGATGGTAGGGCCGACATGAATGTCGCTGATCTGCACGATGCTGTAGCCGTGCAGGGCGGCGGGCAAACCGCTGATCGGGATATCGACGTCGACCACCGCTGCCAGGCGGCGTGCATTGAAAAAGCCGATGACGCTGGTCAGGGCGGTCACGAGTAGCACTGCCACCGCGCTCCAGAATGCGAATTGATCTTGCTGCGGCGTGAACCAAGGCGACAGCCACACGCATACCTCACGTAACAGAGTCGTCAGTAATAGCGATGAAAATACACCCATGGCCAACATGCCGGCCCATGCCAGGCGATCGGACAGGGGCTGGCGCTGGATGGCGCGGGCCAGCAGACCGGCTGGAATCAGCAGGAACGACAGCAGTAGCCAGCTACCTAGCAAGACTGGCAAGTATGGGATGGCCGACAGTGCCGGTATCAGGAGCCAACCGATAAGCGCATGCAATGCGCCCAGCAAAAACAGAACAACCACGATGGCGAAGCGCGAGGGCATGAGGGTACCTGTGAGAAGAATGAGGGGAAACGGATGGAGCGCTGTGAACCATTAACTATCTAGTCGCGAGTGTTGCGCTTTTTACCCATATCAGGGCGTAGATGCCTGCTTCAATAGCAGCACGCCTGTATAAAGCATGTGATGTATTGAGGAAACTGCTGGCTTATTCAAATATAATCGGGAAGTTAATTCTCTAATAATTACTTTCATAATCACAATATCAGGTGTTTTTCCGCTAGTTATGCCTCTTTCGAAGCGAAATCAAGTCATTTTCCGTCTGTTCCGCAGCTTGTGCCTTTTCCTGGGTTGCCTGCTCTTCGGTCTGGCCCATGCGAACCCGGCACCGGCCGCGCCGGTGTCGGCTGCCGACGCCAAAAACGCAAATTCCACCCGGCCTCGCATCGGCCTGGTGCTGTCGGGCGGCGGTGCGCGCGGCTACGCGCATCTGGGCGTGTTGCAAGCGCTGGAAAAAATGCACATCCCTATCGATTATGTGGCGGCTACCAGCATGGGGGCGGTGGTTGGCGGCTTGTACGCGAGCGGGCTGTCGGTGGAAGAGCTGGATCGCATCCTGACCGAGACCAACCTGAGCGATATCGCCTTCGACCGTAATGATCGGGCAGAACTGCCGCAAACTCAGCGCGAGGACGATTTCCAATATCCCATCGGCTTGTCGACTGGCTACGGCGACGGCAAACTGAAACTCCCGTCTGGTCTGGTACAGGGTAATAATCTGCTGCTGCTATTGCAGAACTGGACCCCGCAGCTGCCGGCGAATATTTCTTTTGATAAATTGCCGACGCCTTTCCGTGCCGTGGCGACCGATCTGGGCAGCGGCGAGGAAGTAGTGCTGAGCCAAGGCTCGCTGCCGCGCGCGATCCGCGCCAGCATGGCGGTGCCAGGACTGTTCGCACCGCTCAAACTGGATGGCAGGACCTTGGTGGATGGCGGTCTGGTGCGTAACTTGCCGGTATCGCTGGCGCGCAGCATGGGTGCCGACATCATCATCGCGGTAAATATCGCAACCGATTTGGCGGATCCGTCTACCCTCGATTCGCCGACCGCGGTGGCGCAACAGATGGTGACCATCCTGATTCACCAAAACGTCAAGCAACAGATCGACTCGCTCAAGAAAGACGATGTATTGATAGAACCGGAACTGGGCGACCTGTCATTTGCCGATTTTTCGCGCGGCAAGGACGGCGTCAGGGCCGGCTACGATGCAACCGAGCGCCAGCGCGCCAAACTTGCAGCATTGGCGTTACCGCCGCAGCAATGGAAAGAGTATCTTGCTTCGCGTACCGGTGGCCCGGTGCTGGCGCAGGAAACCCATATTGATGCAATTGAAATCAAGAGCAACGGCCGGGTGCCGGCAGCGGTAGTGCGGCGCGCGCTGGACGTCAAGGAAGGCGATTTCTACAACCCGGTCGCACTCAATAAAGACGTGGCGCGCCTGGCGACCAACGGCGATTTTAAAAGCGTGACGCAAGAACTGGTGACGGAGAATGGCCGCAATGTGCTGAAGGTCGATGCCGACGATAAATCCTGGGGGCCGCACTTCTTGTTGTTCGGTCTTGGCGTGTCGAATAATTTTGACGGGCGCGGCGACTTCAACCTGCAAATCGGCCACCGTTTACCGTGGATTACCGAAAGCGGCCTGGAGTGGCGCAACGATGCGGTGCTGGGTAGCAATCAGGGCAGCTTGCATACCGAATTGCGGCAGCCGATCTGGGGCCAGGTCGGGTTATATGTGGCGCCTTATGCTGAGTACGCGCGTCGTCATATTGATATCTATTCCGACGATGACGTCACTTCATCGACAGTACCTGTTACTGCCTATCGGATCGATACCACCAAGGTCGGTATTGACCTGGGCATTCCGATTGGCCGCCTCGGCGAGTTCCGGGCGGGGATTAATTATCAATGGCTGGTAGCCAGGCCTTCATACAATTTCCCTGTCGGCGATCAACTGTCGGACGGGATATTCCAGTCATTCCGTATCAAGCAGCCGGTATTCCGCGCTCAACTCACCATCGATCAACTTGACGATCCGTTGTTCCCGCGCAAAGGTTACTACCTTTCCGCCATCAGCAACGTTGGTTTCGGTGGCGCGGCGAACAGTTACAGCGATTCCCAAGGCAAGGCATTATGGGCTATCAGCCGTGGCGGCAATACGCTTAACGTGGCGCTTGAAGCAGCTGGCACCTACGGCAATGAAGCGAATGACGCCACCGGCAATGGCGGGCTTGGATTTTCCCTGGGAGGATTTCAGCATTTGTCGGCATATGCGCCAGACCAGTTTAACGGCAACTACTTACTATATGGCCGCCTGACTTATCTGCACGACATGCCAGGGCTGGATTTGCCGGGATTACGCAATACGGTGCTGGGCACCAGCCTGGAAGCGGGCGACGTCTGGCAGACCGGTGAGGCCTTTGGAACCGGGCCACTCAAGAAAAGCGCCAGCATGTTTTTAGGTGGAAGCAGCTTTCTTGGCCCGTTGTATTTCGGCCTGGCGTTGGCGCCGCGCGGGGTCTGGAACGTGTATTTGCAATTGGGCCGGGTGTTCTAAAGTGACCGGTGCTGGAGGTTTGCAATAGGTGCCGACTCTCGGTATCAGGTCTTGTCCGCGCCGCGCATCCGCCGCGGCGGCGCTGGAGGATAGCCGAAAAATTCCAGCACGCTGTTGATCACTTGCTCCCGGTCATTGTCGACGCAAATCATGTGATAACTGTTTTCCAGTACCACGACGCGTGCATCCGGCAACGTCGCTTGCAGGAATTCGGCCGATTTCAGGCTGGTCAGTTCATCTTCGCGCGCATGGACCACCAAGGTCGGGCAGGCAATCCTGTGGGCTCCCGCCAGTACTTTCTTGCGTAAGCGGTCGACCTGGCGGATGCATGCCAGCGGCACCCAGCGATAGTGGAAATTGTCGCCACGCGCGAATTTGGCTTTGACGATGGCGCGCACCGTCGCATTCTTGATGCCGAACGGCTCGTCTTCTTCAACTTTCATCCGGCTCGCCATGCCTGGAATCCAGTACACCAGATGCCGTAACTGCCGATACCAGGGAGTAGACCAGCCATCGATAAAGACCGGCGGCGCCAAGGTCACCAGTTTGTCATTGGCATTACCTGCGCCTGTCCCATGCTGCACACGCTCGCACAATGCCAGCGCCAGCAACGAACCCAGGCACATGCCCATGACATGGAAAGTGTCATACTGCGGCGCCAGTTCACGGTAGCTGGCGGTGACGCTGTCGAGCCAGTCCTCGTAGCTTACCGTCACCAGATCCTCAGGCTGGCCGCCGTGGCCGGGCAGGGTAACGGCGTGGGTTTCCACGCCGGCGCGCTGCAGCACTTTGTGCATCGATCCGAGATCGAATTGGGTGCCGCCCAGACCATGAATCAGCAAGGCGCCGGTACGAACACTCATATCCGGCCCCGTTGCCGCGCATCCTCCTTGAGATTGAGGCGCCAGGCGCCGGCCACCATGGCGACCGATTCGTCGGCATCGAGCAGTACGGCACTCATGTCGGTCACCTGGCTTTCTTCCCCGGCTGGCAGCAGCAGGCGGAAACTCAGGTCGGGGCGGGTATCGTCGTCGGTGTCGTCGAGCCAACGGCTGCGCAATGGCTGGCGATCGTCTGGATGGACGTGTGCCAGAACCTGGTCCAGATCGCTGAAGGCGATGTTCGCTACGCCAAGCAATCCCTGCAGATCCCCGTGCCAGCACAGCTTTTTACTGTGCGGGTCTATGTTGTAGACCAGTTGCCGGCTGGCGGTCAGGGCCAGCTCGGTGTCGTTTTTCCACTGAGCGGCATCTTCATGTAGTTGTTCGCGGGTAGTCTTGAGGGCGCTGATCAGCAGGCTGAGCAGGGCGGCGACGGCAAGATAGAGCTGGGCTTCCAGCAAGGAATGTTTGGAATAGGTGTCTGCAAAAGCGGCAAACGGCCCTTCGCCCTGGACCGTGTTCAACAAGGCGAAAAAGGCCAGCATGGCGACCGCCAGCGAGCCGCCGCGGCCGCCCCACAGCAGGGTTACCACGGCAACGAAGAAAAGCGGTACGTAAGTCAGCGCAAAATTGACGCCGGCGGAAAAATTGCTGATGCCATGACCGTCGAAGATGATAAAAGCAGTCGCTCCCAAGGCGACGAACGCCGCCAGGCCGAGCAGGAAGTCGCTGCGATCCATGCCGCCGGAGCGCATCGCGTGGAAGCGCGACCAGCCTGCCAGCACAGGTGTGACAATCAGGATGCCGACCAGGTCGGAGGCCGCCCAGATGCGCGCAGTCGGCCAGAACGGCACCTGCTGCACCAGCAAGAACCAGGCGGCGCCAATGGCTGCACTGATGGCGCTGCAGGCGACGCCCGCGATCAACAGGCCGCGCACGAAATTCAAGCCTTCCATCGGTAATTGGAGCATGCGCACCAGCGCCACCACGATTGCCGCGACGCCGATCTCGTCGAGGGCAAACAGTGCAACCCGCAGCAGGTTGCGGTCCTCGATCCAGCCCAGAAGCAGTTGCGCCAGCACGAAGCCGATCGCCACCGGCAGCCAGCGTCCGGTCCTGGTCAGCATGAACGCCGCCACGGTGACACCGGCCGGCAGCCAGATATAACCGGTCGCCGCAATCGGACCATTGAGCCGATGCGACACGTAGCCGGTGGCCAGGTAGAGCAAACCCCACAGCAATGCAATGACAGTTTGGTTGGTCAGTTTCACACTAGATATCCTTATGGCGTTGGCGCCGTCGTCATCCCGGAAATGATGATCGTGGCGCCGCTCATTATATGGTGAATCTGGAAAGAATTTGGTTGGTGGCAAGATTGATGACGCGTCTGCAGACGTTCGCCTGTGAGCCGGGAGATGGGGCAGGCGAGCCGATGGCGGCCAGGAGACGTTACGTGCGCGTGCTGCGTCCGCGACTGCATCCGTACTATTGCAATTTGCTGATATTATGGGATTTGATGCTGGTTAGTTCTGATATCCGCCATGCATTCCGATTGGCTCGGTAATGCAGGGAATTTTGCGGAGACTAGACCCCCGGAAGGGTCTAGTCTATGGTATATGGTGCCCACGGAGGGACTCGAACCCCCACACCTTGCGGCACATGGACCTGAACCATGCGCGTCTACCAATTCCGCCACGTGGGCTTGAGAGAGCAAGATTATAAGCTAACCTAAAAATAAGTCAACTCTGCCATAACGATATGAAGATATAAATTGCTTGGTTAGGAGAATGTCACAATCCTCCGTTACACTAAGCCTTGATGAATAACAACCTGTTGAAAATAGCCTTTTGAGCCAATATTCCTACACAATCCCCAGCCGGGAGGAAATTCTCGGCCTTCTGCGCACCTCTTCCGAGGCGCAAAACGCCGCCGCTCTAGCCGCCGCGCTTAATGTCAAACCCGATGAAATGGATGGTTTGACGCGCCGCCTGAATGCCATGGAACGCGACGGGCAAATCAAGCCCGACCGTAGCGGCATCTACAAACTGACCAATTCACCCGGCTTTATCGAGGGCCGCGTCAGCAGCCATCGTGACGGTTTCGGCTTCCTGATTCCGGACGAGGGCGGCGACGACGTTTTCCTGCCTGAGAAGGAAATGCAGAAAGTGCTGCATGGCGACCGGGTGCAGGCGCGTATTATCGGCACCGACCGCCGCGGCCGCCCCGAGGGAACGATTGTCGAGGTGGTGTCACGCGCGAATACCCACGTGATCGGCCGTTTGCTCAACGAAAACGGGGTCTGGGTGATCGCTCCCGAAGACAAGCGTATCGGACAGGACATAATCCTGGCCGGTTCGCCGGGCAAAGCCAAGGCCGGGCAAGTAGTCAGCGTCCAGCTGACCGAGCAACCATCGCGTTTTACCCAGCCGGTCGGCAAGATTGTCGAAATCCTGGGTGATATCGACGATCCGGGCATGGAAATCGAAATTGCGGTGCGCAAATACGGCGTGCCGCATGAATTCTCCGAAGCTGCCAAGAAACTGGCTGCCAAGCTGCCGGGCGAAGTACGTGCCGCCGATCTGGCCGATCGCGTCGATTTGCGCGACGTGCCGATGGTAACGATCGACGGCGAAGACGCCCGCGATTTCGACGATGCCGTCTATTGCGAGCCGGTCAAGATCGGCCGCGCCAACGGTTATCGGCTGATTGTGGCGATTGCCGACGTCAGTCATTATGTCAAACCTAACGATGCGCTGGATGTCGATGCGCTGGAACGCAGCACTTCGGTCTATTTCCCGCGCCGCGTGATTCCAATGCTGCCGGAGAAATTATCCAATGGCCTGTGTTCGCTCAATCCCGACGTCGACCGCCTGACGCTGGTGTGCGATGCCGTGATCAGCGCCAAGGGTGAGATCAAGGCTTACCAGTTCTATCCCGCGGTGATTCATTCCGCGGCACGCCTGACGTACACAGAAGTGGCGGCCATCCTGGGTAACACCAAAGGCCCGGAAGCAGCCAAGCGTCCCGGCCTGGTGCCGCACTTGCTGCATTTGTATGAAGTCTTTCACGCCTTGCTGCAAGCGCGCCAGGCACGCGGCGCGATCGATTTTGAAACCACCGAAACCTACATCGTCTGCAATGCAGCCGGCAAGATCGAAAAAATCCTGCCACGCACCCGCAACGATGCGCACAAGGTGATTGAAGAGTGCATGCTGGCGGCTAACGTCTGCGCCGCCGATTTGATGGAGCGGCACAAGCATCCGGGCCTGTTCCGGATCCATGCGCACCCGACCAAGGAAAAGCTGGCGATACTGCGCACCTTCCTGAAACAGGTCGGCCTGACGCTGGCTGGTGGCGATACGCCTGCGGCTTCCGATTATGCCGAGCTGATGCCGAAGATCAAGGCGCGGCCGGACGCCTTGCTGCTGCAAACCATGATGCTGCGCTCCATGCAGCAAGCGGTCTACAGCCCGGAAAATATCGGCCACTTCGGTTTGTCGTATGAATCGTATGCGCATTTCACCAGTCCGATCCGGCGTTATCCCGATTTGCTGACGCATCGCACTATCAAGGCGATCCTGCAAGGCAAGCGTTATGATCCTAAGGGCCTGGACACCAGCGCCCTGAACACCATGTTGTCGCCGGCCGGCCGTAAGAAACAGGCGGAAGACAAGGCGGCGGGCAAGAAGAAAAACGAAGGCAGCCTGGCCATCTGGGAAGCTCTCGGCGTGCATTGTTCCGCCAATGAGCGGCGCGCCGATGAGGCTTCGCGCGATGTCGAAGCGTGGCTCAAGTGCTATTTCATTCGCGACAAGCTGGGCGAAGAATTTACCGGCGTGATTTCCGGTGTCGCCACGTTCGGCATTTTTGTGCAGCTCGATGCGTTGTACATCGAAGGCCTGGTGCACGTCACCGAACTCGGCGCCGATTATTTCCAATACGATGAAGCGCGGCACGAATTGCGCGGTGAACGTACCGGCATCCGTTATCAGTTGACGGACCGGGTAACGGTGCAGGTGAGCCGGGTTGATCTGGATGCACGCAAGATCGATCTGCGCCTGGTCAACGAGCCAGGTATCAAGACCGTACTAAAAAATGAAGCACGGCGTGCGGACAATGCGCAAGCACGCAGCGCCAAACCAAAGGGCGGCGCCAAGGCGGCGCCACCGAAGAAAACCGGCGGCGTCACCACTGCGGCCAAGACCACCAGCCCAGGTAAAGCGACCAAAGCAAAGAAGGCCAAGGCGGCAATCGTTCCTGAAAAAACGCGTGCACCGAAGGCCTTCACGAAGTCCAGCAAACGTAAACGATAGACCCTGTAACAGATTGACCCTGATAGATAGAATATGAAAAGTAAAATGATTTTCGGCTTTCACGCCGTCACCGCGCGTTTGCGTCACGAAGCATCGTCGGTGGAAGAGATTTATGTGGATGCCAGCCGCGTTGATCGCCGCATGCAAGATCTGCTGAATGCCGCCAAGGCGGTTGGCGTACGTGTGATTCCGGTGGATGACGCGCGTTTGTCGAATATCGTCGGCACGCGCCGCCACCAGGGCGTGGTAGCAAAAGCCGGCGAGTTGTCGCTGGCACGTAATCTAGACGAGTTGCTGGATGCGATTGTCGGTCCGCCGCTGTTGCTGGTGCTCGATGGCATCACCGATCCGCACAACCTGGGCGCCTGCCTGCGGGTGGCCGACGGCGCCGGCGCGCATGCCGTGATCGCACCGAAAGACCGTGCGGTTGGCTTGAACGCCACTGCCGCCAAGGTCGCCAGCGGCGCTGCCGAAACCGTTCCCTACATCACCGTGACCAATCTGGCGCGTACCTTGCGCGAATTGAAAGAACGTGAAATCTGGCTGATCGGCACCGACGAAGACGGCGAAAAAGGCTTGTATGAAGCCGATTTTTCCGGCCCGGCAGCACTGGTCATGGGTTCCGAAGGTGAGGGCATGCGCCGCCTCACGCGCGAAACTTGCGATGTGCTGGTCAACGTGCCGATGTTCGGTTCTGTCGAAAGCCTGAATGTGTCGGTTGCGTCCGGCGTCTGCCTGTATGAAGCCCGCCGCCAGCGTATGGTAAAGGGTTGTTGATCCCATTCCGCCTTCCCCATTCTGAGTCAGGTCGCCGGTTTTTCATGCATGGCGGCAACTCAGGATTTCCCAGTCCAGCCTGAAACCGGCCTGCCGGTTTTTCCGGACTTTCGCAGTAAAAGACGGCAGGCGTAATTTGGAATAACATTACGCCTCCGCATACATCCGACATCCTTATGTTCAGCCGCATTCGTGAAGACATTGCCAACATCATGGCACGTGATCCCGCCGCTCGCACCCAGTGGGAAGTACTGACTTGCTACCCCGGCTTGCATGCCATCATCCTGCATCGCTGGGCGCATCATTGCTGGCACAACGGCTTCAAATGGCCGGGACGTTTTATTTCGCAGATCGCCCGCACGTTGACCGGAATTGAAATCCATCCCGGTGCAACCATCGGCCGGCGCGTGTTCATCGACCATGGTTTTGGCGTGGTGATCGGCGAGACTGCCGAAGTCGGCGACGACTGCACCATTTACCAAGGTGTGACTCTGGGCGGAACCTCACTCAACAAGGGCGCCAAACGCCATCCAACCCTGGCGCGCGGGGCGATCATCGGCGCCGGTGCCAAGGTGCTGGGCGGTTTCACCGTGGGCGAGGGCGCCAAGGTCGGTTCCAATGCGGTAGTTGTCAAGGAAGTGCCGCCGGGAGCGACTGCAGTGGGCAACCCTGCACGCATCGTCCAGAAAGAAAGCAACAACGGCAAGGATGAAGCTGCGGCCCGCATGTTTGCAGCTTACGGCGTCACGCCCAACGGCGATGATCCCTTGTCCAAGGCTTTGCACGGCTTGATCGACAACGCCGCGGCGCAGGAGCATCAGATCGACCGCATTATCGCCTTGTTGAAGAAATCGGGCATCGCTTGCGAGAGCTTGCCCGAACTCGAGAAATTTGATCCGGACCAGCTCAACAAACTGGTTGAGTAAGACGGTCGCAGTGAGCCAGGAGAGAGTGTGATGAATCAAGAATTAGACGGTATTCCGACTGGTGATAATGATGGTGAGCGGGCGGCGGATTCTGGCCGCTCCGATGAGTATCTAGATCAGTTTGAAATTCGCGTGTTGGCGGTTCTTGCAGAAAAAGAAGCGCTGACGCCGGACAATTACCCCTTGTCCCTGAATACGCTGACCAATGGCTGCAACCAGTTGTCCAGTCGCGATCCGGTGATGGCTATCGCCGAGTCGACGGTGCTGGATGTGTTGCAGCGCCTGATGCAGCGCAAGCTGGTGGTGGAGGTGAACCAGGCCGGCGCCCGGGTGGCCAAATACGAACACCGGATGCGCGTCAAATGGTTGCTGGAACAAGACAAGCTGGCGGTATTGACTACCTTGATGCTGCGCGGGATTCAGACGGCGGGCGAGTTGCGTAGCCGTAGTGGCAGGCTGCATGAATTCGCCTCTGTCGGCGAGGTTGAAACGGCCTTGCAATTCCTGGTCGATAAATATCCGCCATTGGTGGCGCGCCTGGCGAAAGCACCCGGCACCAAGGAGTCGCGCTACGCCCATTTGCTGGCGGGCGAGGAGATACTGGAGCAGCAGGCAATGGCCGATGCAATGGCAGGCAGCGCCTCAGTGGTAAGAGGTGGAAGCCACGACCGGATCGGCCAGCTTGAAGAGGAAGTTGTCAGCCTGCGGCGCCAGATGGATGATTTATCGGCGCAGTTTGCCGAGTTCAAGCGACAGTTCGACTAATCGCTCAAGGGGTGGTTCAATCGGCCAATCAATCGGCCAATCAATCGGCTAATTCGTGGCCATCGTGGCCAAAGCGCCGAATCACGCCATTCGCATCAATCGCAATCCAGCCGCCTCGCTGCGTCTTGACGTCATACTCCCAGTCCGGCAACACATAGCGCGTACGGGCGGCCTCGCCGTCACCGGACTGGTGGTGCGCCGGCCTGTGGGTGTGGCCGTGAATCAGGGTGGTGGTGGCGGTAGTGTCAAACAAGGCGGCTACTGCCGCCGGGTTGACGTCCATGATTTCCATGGATTTGTGACGCTGTTCTTCCTGGCTTTCCTTGCGGACACCGGCAATGATTGCCTTGCGTTGTGCCAGCGGCAGCGCTAGAAATTGCGCTTGCCATTGCGGCTGGCGTACTTGCGCGCGAAACTCCATGTAGGCAAGATCGTCGGTGCATTGCGCATCCCCATGGGCGATTGCCAGGCGGTGCCCACCCACGGTAATTACCGATGGGTCAGGCAACATGGTCAGGCCGGCCGTTTGCGCGAAGCTTTCGCCAACCAGGAAATCCCGATTGCCGGCGATCCAGAAAACCTGTACGCCGCTATCGCTGACTTGCCGGATCGCTTCGGCAATTTCACGGTTATACGGCGTTTCCAGATCGTCGTCGCCAGCCCAGTACTCGAACAGATCGCCCAGCAGATACAGTTGCTGCACCCGCATTGCCTGCTCCTGCAGAAAATCCAGGAAGGCTTGCGTAGTGCGCGGGTGCGCCTCTTGCAGATGCAGGTCGGAGATGAATAATGCAACGGCGGCGCCGGGCTGGTTCGAGACTGAAGCTGTCATAGGATCCGCTAAAAAATAAAAACCAAGACCCGATTAAGCGACTACTTCGGCTTTTTCGATGATGACGTCATCCACCGGTACGTCGGCAAACATGCCGGTACGCGTGGTCTTTACGCCTTCGATCTTGTCGACGATATCGGTGCCTTCAATCACTTTACCGAATACGCAGTAGCCCCAGCCGTCCTGGCCTGGGTAGTCGAGGAAGCTGTTGTTCTTGACGTTGATGAAAAATTGCGCGGATGCAGAGTGCGGCGCCGAAGTGCGGGCCATCGCCAGGGTGTATGGCTCGTTCTTGAGGCCGTTCTTGGCTTCGTTTTCGACTGGATCGTTGGTCGGCTTTTGTTTCATGCCAGGCTCGAAACCGCCGCCCTGGACCATGAAGCCTGGGATTACGCGGTGGAAAATCGTGCCGTTATAGTGGCCGGCATTGACATACGCCAGGAAATTTTCCACGCTCTTTGGCGCTTTTTCTGCGTCGAGTTCGATTTTGATCGTGCCGTGGTTGGTGGTGAGAAGGACAGCCATGGTATTTCCTATTAGGTTGAAGAAGTTGAAAAAAGCAGTAAAAAGAGCTGTAAACCAGCCGGTCTTATTTGGTCACTGTAGCCGATTCGATGATAACCGGGGTAGTCGGCACGTCTTGATAGGCGGTTTTCACCTTCTTGATCTTGTCGACAACGTCAGTGCCCTTGATAACCTGGCCGAATACCGCGTAACCCCAGCCGTCGCGGCCCGGGTAGTTGAGGAATTCATTGTTATTCACATTGATGAAAAATTGTGCGCCGGCCGATTGCGGATCCGCGGTGCGGGCCATTGCAACACTGTATGGAACGTTCTTGAGGCCGTTCTTGGCTTCGTTTTCGACTTTGTTCGGCGCTGGTTTCTCACTCATGTCCTTGGTCATGCCGCCGCCCTGGATCATGAAGTTGTCGATGACGCGATGGAAAATGGTGCCGTTATAATGGCCGCTGTTCACATAGCTCAAAAAATTCTTGACTGTCTTCGGCGCTTTTTCCGGATTCAGCTCGATGACGATGTCGCCCATGTTGGTTTTCAATAAAACGTGCGGCTTGTCGGCAGCGCTGGCAAACGACGGATTACCTATCAGGCAAGCCGCGGTTAATGTAGAGGCAAGCGCCAGTGTAAAGCTGCGGCGTGGCAAGCGAAAAGTCAAGCGTAGGGATGTTGGCATCAAAGTTCCTTCTTGTAAGTGGTACCGTTTTCGTGTCTCATGTGCTGCATTTTCAGATTTCAGTAATGATATACTGCGGCGAAAAGCAACATTTTATCAAACTAAGCACTGTAAAAGAGTTTTGGCTATTCAGTTGTCCTGACGTCTCGCACGGTAAGCGTGCAGGTAGATGGAACGGCTTGCAATATTTCTGTGCTTTATTTCTGTGCCCTAAGCCGTAACTTCCCATGAGCGACCTGAAAATATATAACACGCTGGCGCGTGAGAAGCAGCCGTTTTCTCCAATCGAACCAGGCAAGGTCCGCATGTACGTCTGCGGCATGACGGTCTACGACTATTGCCATCTTGGTCACGGACGGGTGATGGTGGTGTTCGATATGGTGCAGCGCTGGCTGCGCCAGTCGGGATTGGACGTTACTTATGTGCGCAATATCACCGACATCGATGACAAGATCATCAAGCGCGCCGTCGAGAACGGCGAGACGATCTCGCAACTGACCGGCCGTTTCATTCAAGCCATGGACGAGGATGCGGCCGCGCTGGGCGTGCAAAAGCCGGATCACGAGCCGCGTGCGACGGCGTTCGTGCCGCAGATGCTGGCCCTGATTGAAAAGCTCGAGCATAAAGGCCTGGCTTACCAGGGTAGCGATGGCGACGTCAACTATTCAGTGCGCGATTTTTCCGGCTACGGTAAGTTGTCGGGCAAGTCGCTGGATGATTTGCGCGCCGGCGAACGCGTCGATGTCAATCTCGGCAAGCGCGATCCGCTGGATTTCGTCTTGTGGAAAGCAGCCAAAGAGAGTGAGCCGGAAGAGGTTAAATGGAACTCGCGCTGGGGTCATGGCCGGCCGGGCTGGCACATAGAGTGCTCTGCCATGGCGGAGCAATTGCTGGGCGAGCAGTTCGATATTCACGGCGGCGGCCAGGATTTACAGTTCCCGCATCATGAAAATGAAATTGCGCAATCGGAAGGCGCGCATGGCCACCAGTTCGTCAATTACTGGATGCACAACGGCTTTGTGCGGATCGACAATGAAAAGATGTCCAAGTCCTTGGGAAATTTTTTCACGATTCGCGACGTCCTGAAAAAATATGATGCGGAAGTAGTGCGCTTCTTTATCCTACGGGCGCATTACCGTAGTCCATTGAATTATGCTGACACCAATCTGGATGATGCCAAGCATGCCTTGACTCGCTTGTACACCGCGCTGAAGGAAGTGGCGGCGGATACCTTGCCGCTGGATTGGACCGAGGCCCACGCCGAGCGTGTCGCACAAGCCATGAATGACGATTTCAATACGCCTATGGCCATTTCAACTTTGTTCGATCTGGCCAATGAGGTTAACAAAAATCGTTCGCCGGCAGCCGCACGCCAACTCAAGGCATTGGCCGGCGTACTGGGTCTGTTGCAGCGTGCTCCTGAAGATTATTTGAAAGGCCGTGTGCTCGCCGGTACTGAAGTTGTCGGAAATGGCATTGCACAAGCTGCTTTGTCAGAGCAAGATATCCTACTCAAAATTCAAGCTCGTCAGGCAGCAAAAATAGCCAGGGATTTTTCTGCAGCAGACCAGATCCGTAAGGAACTGCAAGCCGATGGCATTTTGCTGGAAGATAAGCCCGGTGGTCAAACCGAATGGCGAAGGGCGTAAGCGTATGCAAAAAGCGATAGCTGTCGACAACAATTTCTTTGTGCCTTCATATTGGGAAGATGCCAAAGTTGAGTTGATGAAGCGTGACCGCATCATGCGTAAGCTGATTCCGCAATTCGGCGACCTGCATCTGGTTGGCCGCGGCGAGGCGTTTACGACGCTGGCGCGCTCGGTGGTCGGCCAGCAGATTTCGGTCAAGGCAGCGGAATCCGTATGGCAAAAATTTCTGTTAGTCTGTCCTAAGACCACTCCCGCCCAGGTATTAAAAGCCGGCCCCGAGCAACTTGCAGCTTGCGGATTGTCTAAGCGTAAAGCAGACTATATTCTTGATCTGGCCGATCATTTCAAGGCGAAACGGGTCAATGCCGAGCAGTGGCAAGAGATGGAAGATGAGGAAGTCATCGCGGATTTGACACAAATTCGTGGCATCGGACGCTGGACAGCGGAGATGTTTTTGATATTTAATTTGCTCCGGCCCAATATTTTGCCTTTGGATGACTTGGGGTTGCTCAAAGGCATTAGTGTCAACTATTTTTCAGGAGAGCCGGTTTCGCGTAGCGATGCGCGCGAGGTATCTGCCAACTGGGAGCCGTGGCGCACCGTAGCGACCTGGTATCTATGGCGTAGCCTGGATGCGGTATCTGCAGAATATTAAGTCATTGTCGATGTTAGTTTTAAGTAACCTTATTTAGGTGACCTTATTTGAGTAACATTATCGGCAGTGGCAGTTTAATCAAGGGAATAATATGAGTAAAACAACATTTCTCGGCTTCGAACAACCGATTGCCGAGTTAGACGCCAAGATTGAAGAGCTGCGTTTTGTCCAGGACGACTCGGCGGTAGACATTTCGGAAGAAATCGACCGCTTGTCGAAAAAAAGCCAGCAATTGACCAAGGATATCTACGCAAAGCTGACTCCTTGGCAAGTTTCTCAGATTTCACGTCATCCGCAACGCCCGTACACCATGGATTATGTGAATGAAATATTCACCGATTTCCATGAGTTGCACGGCGATCGTACCTACGCCGACGACCAGTCGATCGTTGGCGGCCTGGCGCGTTTTAACGGCCAGGCTTGCATGGTGATCGGCCACCAAAAAGGGCGCGACACCAAAGAACGCGCATTGCGTAATTTCGGCATGCCTAAGCCGGAAGGTTATCGCAAGGCCTTGCGCCTGATGAAGGTCGCAGAGAAATTCGGCCTGCCGATTTTCACCTTTGTCGATACCCCTGGCGCGTTCCCTGGCATCGATGCTGAAGAGCGCGGTCAGTCGGAAGCTATCGGCCACAATTTATACGCAATGGCGGAATTGAAAGTGCCGCTGATCGCCACCATCATCGGCGAAGGCGGCTCCGGCGGTGCGTTGGCGATTGCGGTCGGTGATGCAGTCCTGATGCTGCAGTACGCGACTTATTCGGTGATTTCACCTGAAGGTTGCGCCTCGATCCTGTGGAAAACCGCTGAGCGCGCATCCGATGCTGCCGACGCCCTGGGCCTGACCGCGCATCGCTTGAAAGCAGTCGGCCTGATCGACAAGATCGTCAGCGAACCATTGGGCGGCGCCCATCGCGATCCGAAGCAGATGGCTTCCCTGTTGAAGCGCGCATTGGCGGATACCTTGCGCCAGTTCCAAGGTGTCAAGACCAAGGATCTGTTGAATGCGCGTCACGAAAAATTGATGAGCTACGGTAAGTTCAAGGAAGTACTGGCTGCAGAATAGGCGTGTCGAATTCATCTACTGCAAGTATCAACGCGGACCTGGAAGCTACCCTGGCGGAGATCGCGCAAGCGTTTCCCGCCATGGCTCAAGAGCAGCCGGGACAGCTGGCAATTGCCTATAGCGGCGGGCTGGATTCCAGCGTCCTGCTGCATGCGGCCGCACAGTACGCCGGCGCGCATGGCATCAAGCTATTCGCCTTCCACATCCACCACGGTATCAGCCCCAATGCAGATCAATGGCAAATCCATTGTGCAGAGACTTGCGCAAAGCTGAATGTCGAATTCGATACCCGCGGTATCGAATTGCGCAACCGCGACAAGAGCGGGGTGGAAGAAGCGGCCCGCATCAGCCGCTACGCCGCGCTGGGCGATTTGTGCCGCCAACATCGGGTTCCTTTACTCTTGACCGCGCATCATCTGGATGACCAGGCCGAGACCGTGTTGCTGCAACTGTTGCGCGGCTCCGGCGCGGCCGGCTTGTCGGGCATGGATCGCTGGAATACGGCGCCGACTTTGCTGGGCGATGCCACATTGCTGATGGCGCGGCCGTTGTTGAAAGTGTCGCGCGCAGCGTTGGAGCAATACACCGCAACACAGCAGCTGACGTTTATCGAAGACGAATCGAATCACGATCCACGCTATGCCCGCAACGCCTTGCGCCAGCAAGTCATGCCGGTGCTAAGTCAATATTTCCCGGGATTCCAGGAACGTTTCTCGCGCAGTTCCGGGCATATGCAAACCACCCAGCGCTTGCTGATCGACCTGGCGGCGCAAGACATGGCCATCTGTGCCGACGGCGCGTGCCTTGATCTGGAGCACGTGCGAAAGTTGAGCGGCGAGCGGATCGATAATTTGCTGCGCTATTGGTTCGGCTTGCATCATTTGCGCATGCCCTCCAGTGCCTGGCTAAGTGAAATGCGCCAGCAACTGCTGGAAGCCAAAGTCGATGCGCAATTGTGCGTGACGCATCCGGATTGCCATATCCGCCGCCACAGGAACCGCGTGTTCCTGACGCCGCGCGACGATATCGATCGTTCTGAAATCGAACCGCAAGCGTTTCGCTGGAACGGCGAAGCCGAGATGCATTTCCCCGAATTCGGCGGCGTGTTGCATTTTGACCAGGCAGAGCAGGGCATTGCTGCCGACTGGCTGCGCGCGCAGCCGTTGCAAATTCAATATCGCTCCGGTGGCGAGCGGCTCAAGCTGGCATTGAATCGCCCCACAAAAAGCATCAAATATCATTACCAGGCTTTCGACGTGCCGCCCTGGGAGCGCGAACGCCTGCCCTTGGTAAGCAGCGGCAAGCAAATTCTGTTTGCGGCAGGCATTGGCATGGATTGCCTGCAATTGGCGAGCGAGCCGGGGCTGCATATAAGCTTGCGCTGGCAGGCTGGTGAGATTTCATTCGGGCAACATATTCCAGTTTAGCGATGATCGCTATCCATGCTTTCTCTCTGGTAAGCCTCTTGTCATAATCGGCTGTTGCGGGTACATTAAAGGGTTGATTTTATTTTTTTGCACCACACCCGCTTCTAGCACCCACCTACATTCCCTATGGCTTTAATTGTCCACAAATACGGCGGCACTTCGATGGGCTCACCTGAGCGCATCAAGAATGTCGCACTGCGCGTCGCCAAATGGCATGACGCCGGCCACCAAATCGTCGTGGTGCCCTCCGCGATGTCCGGTGAAACCAACCGTCTCCTGGGCCTGGCAAAAGAAATTACCGCCCAGCCCGATCCACGCGAACTCGATATGCTGGCAGCCACCGGCGAGCAGGCATCGGTCGCCTTGCTGGCCATGGCCCTGCATGCGATAGGCAAGGACGCAGTCTCCTACGCCGGCTGGCAAGTCGCCATTGAAACTGACTCGGCCCACACCAAAGCCCGGATTCGTTCGATTGACGACGTCAAGGTGCGGCAAGACCTGGACGCCGGCAAAGTGGTGATCATCACCGGTTTCCAAGGTGTCGATGAATTGGGCAATATCACGACTCTCGGTCGTGGCGGTTCCGATACGTCGGCAGTCGCCGTGGCTGCTGCGTTGAAAGCCGCAGAGTGCATGATCTATACCGATGTCGACGGTGTCTACACCACCGACCCGCGCGTAGTATCGGATGCACGCCGCCTGAAGACCGTAACCTTTGAAGAAATGCTGGAGATGGCATCGCTGGGCTCTAAAGTGCTGCAGATTCGCTCGGTCGAATTTGCCGGCAACTACAAGATGCCAACCCGCGTGTTGTCTTCGCTGACTGACCCATTAATGCCGTTGGAAGAAGAAGCAATTTCCGGCACCCTGATTTCGTTTGAGGAAGACACCAAGATGGAACAAGCCACCATTACCGGCATCGCGTTCAATCGCGACGAGACCAAGATCACCGTACTCGGCGTGCCAGATCGCCCAGGCATCGCCTACCAGATTCTCGGCGCAGTCGCTGACGCCAATATCGAAGTCGACATGATTATCCAGAATCAGTCGGTCGACGGCAAAACTGACTTCACCTTTACCGTGCCGCGAGGCGAGTACACCAAGGCGATGGATGTCTTGAACGAGAAGGTCAAGGCACACATCGGTGCTGCCAGCATCACTGGCGACGCCAAGGTGTCGAAAGTGTCGGTAGTGGGCGTAGGCATGCGCAGCCATGTCGGCATCGCTTCGCAAATGTTCCGCACCCTGGCCGAAGAGGGCATCAATATCCAGATGATTTCGACCTCTGAAATCAAGATTTCGGTACTGATCGACGAGAAGTACATGGAGTTGGCAGTGCGTGCTTTGCACAAGGCTTTTGGGCTGGAAAGCGCGTAATTGCACTTTATCGCGCTTAATCGAAAAAATTTTCGAAAAAAGCTGATAATCTTGCATGGCGTTATTGACCAAAACCGCATGAAAAGTTATTATTCGTGTCCTTAACGCGGCGTTGTAAAAAAGCCGTTTAAGTTTGGAGGCGTGGCCGAGTGGTCGAAGGCACTTCCCTGCTAAGGAAGCATATGGGCTTAAACCTGTATCGTGGGTTCGACTCCCACCGCCTCCTCCAAGAACATGTTCTGCAATTTTGGGAACGTACAAAAAACCGCTTCTAGCCTTGTGCTGATGCGGTTTTTTTGTTTTTGCAGCACTTTTCTTTGTCAATTTATTACTTGCTGTAGCGAACCTTGCTTTGTAAACTGGCTCTTATCAGTTATTACAGCAGTTAACGGCTGGTAGCCAACGATTGATCTGATCGGGGTTCAGCCGGATAGATAAAGGTTTCATGGCACATCACTCATCCCCATCCCAAACTGACAATCCAACACCTGGCGCTAGTCTTGACGCCACTCCTGTTGCCCAGAAGACGGGCGTAAGCTGGCGCTTCTGGCTGACGGTGCTGGTGGTGCTGATCCTGGGCGCCATGGTATTCAAGTCCTTGCATACCTTGCTCGCCGATGTGCACTATCGCAGCATCGTGCATGCGGTCAAACATACGCCGCTGAGCAATCTTTTGCTGGCGGTGCTGGCGACGGCGGTCAGTTATCTGTCGCTGGCCGGCTACGATGTGTCGAGCTTGCGTTACGTCGGCGCCAAGGTCAAAGGGACCACCATCGGTTTGACCTCATTCATTGCCTACGCACTCGGCAACACCGTCGGGCTCGGGGTGCTGACCGGCGGCACGATACGCATGCGCCTGTACACCGCGAGCGGCGTCGAAGCGTCTCAGGTGGCGCAGGCCATCGCCTTCAATGCCGGTGCGTTCGGCCTCGGCATGACTACTTTCGGCGCCATCGGCTTGCTGTGGGGCGCACCGCAGGTCCAGGCGCTGGCGCATATTCCGAGCTGGCTGTTACGGGCGGTCGCCAGCCTGGTGCTGCTGGGCGTCGCCGCTTTTATCCTCCTGTGCCGTGTGCGCCGTGATGTGCTGCTGTTCGGGCGCTGGAATTTGCGTTTGCCGGAAGCTGGCCTGGCGATGCGCCAATTGTTGATATCGGCCGTAGATTTGAGCGCCGCAGCGGCGACCTTGTGGTTCTTGCTGCCGAGCGGCGTGATCGATTTGCCGACCTTCGTCGCGTTCTATGCGATAGCGATGGCGCTAGGCGTGATCAGCCATGTGCCGGGTGGCGTCGGCGTATTCGAAGCGGTGATCTTGCTGGCTTGCGCCAACCACGCGCCAACCAGTGATATCGCCGCCGCCTTGCTGTTGTACCGGGGTGTCTACTTCCTGCTGCCGCTGTTGCTGGCAACGATCTTGCTCGCCGCATTTGAAATGCGTTCCGGCGTCGGCGCACCGGTGGCGCGCGCGGCGGTGAAATTGTCGCCATGGCTGCTCACTGCGCTGACGCTGGTGACCGGCACCATGCTGCTGATATCCGGCGTGACACCTGCCACCCGCCATGCAGAAGAACTGCTGAGACTGCATGTGCCGCTGTTTGTAGTGGAAGCATCGCACCTGATCGGCAGCGTCGCCGGTTTGGCGATGCTGTTCCTGGCGCGTGGTTTGCTGCATCGGCTCGATGCGGCCTGGTGGGCGTCGCTGGTGCTGACGGTTATCGCGGGGATCCTGGCGCTGCCTAAGGGTATCGCGATTTCCGAATTCATCGTGCTGTTCCTGCTGGCCTCGCTGCTGGTGATTTCGCGCAAACAATTCGACCGTCGTTCGTCTTTGTTTTCACAAACCTTCGAGCCGGGCTGGCTGATTGCGGTTGCCTGCGTGCTCGTAGCGTGCGGCTGGATACTGCTGTTCGCCTATCGCGATATCGATTTTGCCGACCGCATGTGGTGGCAATTTGCGTTTGACGATTATGCGCCGCGCTCGATGCGGACGCTGATGGTGGTGGCGGTCATGGCCCTCGGCCTGGGCTTGTGGCAGTTGTTCCGGCGCTCCACGGGCATCGCCGAACGTCCGGGTGAGGCAGAGTTGCAGCGCGCCGCCGAGATTGTTCGCAAGCAGCCGGCGGCAGATGCCTGCCTGGCCTTGATGGGCGATAAAAGCCTGTTGTTTTCTGCGTCCGGCAATAGCTTCATCATGTTTGCCAAGCACAATCGTTCGTGGGTTGCGTTGTCTGATCCGGTCGGCGAGCAGAAAGAATGGTCTGAGCTGATCTGGCGCTTTATCGAACTGGCCGATGGCCATGGTGGCCGTGCGGCATTTTACAAAGTGCGGCCGCAAACCTTGCCGCTATATCTGGATGCCGGTTTGCGGGTTTATAAGCTGGGTGAAGAGGCTTACGTGCCGCTGGATCAATTCAGCCTGCAAGGCCCGCGCCGCGCCAATCTCAGGCATGGCGTCAATCGGGCCGAGCGCGAAGGCTTGAGTTTCGAGATGCTGGCGGTTGAGCAGTTGCCGCCGCTGCTGGATCAACTCAAAGTGGTTTCCGATGCCTGGCTGGCCGATCAAGACACGCGCGAAAAGAGTTTTTCGCTGGGTGGTTTCGATGAAGCTTATATCCTGCGCCAGCCCGTTGCGGTGATTCGCCGCGAGGGTAAAATCATCGCCTTCGCCAGCTTGATGTGTCCGGAAGTATTGCGGATCGAAGCCGCCATCGATTTGATGCGGCAATTGCCGGATGCGCCGCCAGGCACCATGGATTTCCTGTTCTCCCAATTGATGCTGTATTTCAAGGAGCGGGGTTTTCAGCATTTCGGGCTGGGCATGGCGCCGATGTCGGGCATGAAAGATCATCAGCTGGCGCCGCGTTGGCAGCGCTTTGGCCGCATGCTGTTCATGCACGGCGGGCGTTTCTATAACTTCCGTGGCCTGCGCAATTTCAAAGACAAGTTCGATCCGGTGTGGGAGGCGCGTTACCTGGTAACCAAGGGCGGCCTGGGACCGTTGTTTGCTTTCACCGATACCGCCGCGCTGATCAGCGGCGGCCTCAAGGGAACCATCAGTAAATGAATCCAAATCGGAATCTGAATCGGAAGCAGAAATTCGTATGCCTGGCGCTGTGCGCAATGGCGCTCGTCGGCAATGCGGCAAAGGCAGTAAATGCGGCAAACGTAGCAAGTGCAGCGAGCGTCAGCGACGCGCACCACAGCTTAAGCCACGGCCGCTTCAAGAGTATTGAAGTCTACCGGCCGGAGGCAGCAATCAATGGCGTCGTCTTGCTTCTGTCCGGCGATGCCGGCTGGGACAAAAGCGCCGCCGATAAGGCGCGGGCCTTGGCGCAGCAAGGTGCTTTGGTGGCTGGCATCAGCACGCCGCAACTATTTGCCAGCCTCAATGCCGACGGCGGCGACTGCGCATTTCCTGATGGCGATCTGGAAAACCTGAGCCGCTTCGTGCAGGCCTATGAAAAAGTGCCGGGATATTATCCGCCGCTTCTGGTGGGCGAAGGTTCCGGCGCGAGCTTTGCCTACGCTATGTTGGCACAAGCGCCAGCGAACACTTTCGGCGGCGCCGTATCGCTGGGATTCTGTCCCGCCTTGAGTTTGCGAAAACCGCTCTGCAAAGGTGAGAACGTGCATTTCAAACCGCACGCAAAAGGCAAGGGCGTGGATTTGTTGCCGGTGTCCAGGTTGCCCGCAGCCTGGCGCATCTTGCTCGATGAAAAAGCCACCGGGGCAGGGCATTGCGAAGCTAGCGTTACGCGCACCTTTGCCGCCAGTGTCGCCGGCGCAGAGGTAATCGCGGTGCCCGGCACGGACCAAGGCGGATTGGCGCAGCTGAAAGCGACGTATGCCGGCTTGAATGCGAAGCAAGCGGTGGCGGTACAAACGCCACCTGCGGCGGTGTCCGACTTGCCGGTGGTGGAGGTTGCTGCGCTGGATCAACCCCAGGCAGAACGTGGTCGCGATGCCGATACCATGGTCATCCTGATCAGCGGCGACGGCGGCTGGGCCGGGATCGACCGTGATGTCGCGACCGCACTTTCCAAGCGCGGCGTGCCGGTAGTCGGCATTGATTCGCTACGCTATTTTTGGAGCACACGTACCCCGGCATCGACCGCGAAAGATGTGGAACGCCTGATGCAGTTTTATATGGCGCGCTGGAAGAAAAGCAAAGTGATATTGATCGGTTATTCGCAAGGAGCCGATGTCTTGCCGTTTGTGGCCAGCCGCTTGTCGGGCAAGGCGCTGGCGTCCGTGCCGTTGGTAGCCATGATGGGGCTGGGAAAGAAAGCCGATTTCCAGTTCCATCTGACCAACTGGGTCAGCTCCGTCAATGACGGCCTGCCGATTCCACCGGAAGTCGCAAAACTGCCTGCCGGCCTGGCAATGTGCATCTACGGCAGCGAAGAAACCGATTCCGCCTGCCCGAGCCTGGATGCAAGCCGCGTCAAATTGCTGAAGCTGACCGGCGGCCATCATTTCGACGGCAACTACGAGCGCCTGGCCGGCCTGGTTCTGGACGCGGCGCGCAAATAATGCTGCGTCTCGTCACACTATTTGCGACACTATTTATTTATCACGCTATATAGCTGGTGAATATCAGGTATCACAACAATCAAGCAGACTGATATGCTGCGGTGCGATATAGTGTTTCTGTCTCCTCCAACACCTCTCAAGGTTTGGATTCAGCCCGCAACGAAAGTTAGCGGGCTTTTTTTTGCCCAAAATGCGCCTGATCTCTCTGCATCGGCCGACAAGCGAATGCCACGGCATTGCCGCACAGATACTCAAACACGTATCTGTAACCTCAAAAAATTCATTGGAAAATGGCCGGATTAGCTCCTAGTATGGGTCGCGCCCTTCAAAGATTTTATCTATCCAAAAACATAATAACGGAGACTAGCAATGAAAATGACACGCCGAACTATATTGAGCGCAGCCCTGTACGTGGGTCTGGGATTGGGAGTTGCCGGCAGCGCATTTGCTGAAAAACCGCTGGTCCTTGGTTTTTCCCAGGTCGGCGCCGAAAGCGAATGGCGCACCGCAAATACCGCGTCGATCAAAGATGCGGCTAAACAGGCTGGCGTCACGCTCAAGTTCGCCGATGCGCAGCAAAAGCAGGAAAACCAGGTGAAGGCGATTCGTTCCTTCATCGCGCAAAAGGTGGACGTCATTGCATTTTCTCCGGTAGTTGAATCGGGCTGGGACACTGTCTTGCGCGAAGCAAAAGCTGCCAAGATCCCGGTGATCCTCACCGATCGAGCGGTCGACGCCAGCGACAAGTCTCTGTATGTAACTTTCATCGGTTCCGATTTCGTTGAAGAGGGCCGCCGTGCCGGCCGCTGGTTGCTGGAACGGGCCAAGACCATGCCCGCCGGCGATATCAATATCGTTGAACTGCAAGGGACAGTCGGCTCTGCCCCGGCGATCGACCGCAAGTCAGGTTTTGCGGAAACCATCGCCGCTAATCCTCATCTGAAAATCATCCGCTCGCAAACCGGCGATTTCACCCGCGCCAAGGGCAAGGAAGTGATGGAAGCCTTCCTCAAGACCGATGGTAAGAAAATCAATGTCCTATACGCGCACAATGACGACATGGCGATCGGCGCTATCCAGGCCATTGAAGAGGCGGGTCTGAAACCTGGCAAGGATATCCTGGTGATCTCGGTCGACGGCGTCAAAGGCGCGTTTGAAGCAATGATGGCTGGCAAGCTCAACGTCACAGTCGAATGCAGCCCGTTGTTGGGCCCGCAACTCATGAAGGTGGCCAAGCAGGTGGTTGCCGGCGAGAGTGTTCCTAAGCGCATTACGACGGAAGAAAGCGTATTCCCGGCCGAAGTGGCAGCCAAGGAGTTCCCAAACCGCAAGTACTAACAGGTACTAGTTAAGTATCGGATACTGAGCCATAAGTTTGGCAAATCAGTTGCTGCAGGCGGCGGGCAGCTCGCCCGTTCGCCGTATTGGCGTGGAGTTTTGCAGGCATGCGCAGGTTTCCAGGGCTGCGCGTGAGAAATTCGGGATCGCAAGCGGATGAATAAAACGGTAACAGGCGCTTCTGCTCAAGCAGCGAACGGCGAGGTTTCACCGACGCTGGAATTAAACGGTATCTATAAAGCATTCGGCGGCGTGAAAGCGCTTAGCGATGTCGCTTTACGTCTGTACCCCGGGGAAGTGCATACCCTGATGGGGCAAAACGGCGCCGGCAAATCCACTCTCATCAAAGTACTGACCGGCGTCTACGCACCCGACAGCGGCGAGATCCGCCTGGACGGCAATGCCATACAGCCGTCCTCCACCCACGAGGCGCAGAACCTCGGCATCAGCACGGTGTATCAGGAAGTCAACCTGTGTCCGAACTTGTCGGTGGCCGAGAATATTTTTATCGGCCGTTATCCCCGAAAATATACCGGCATAGACTGGAAAACCATGCAGCAGCAGGCGCAGCGCCTGCTAGGCGAGCTGCAAATCCATATCGATGTGACGGCTTCCCTGGACCGCTATCCATTGGCGATCCAGCAGATGGTGGCGATTTCACGCGCGCTGAGCGTCTCTGCCAAAGTCCTGATTCTTGATGAGCCTACCTCCAGCCTGGATGAGGCCGAAGTACGTTTGTTGTTTGACGTTTTGCGCAAGTTGCGAGGGCAGGGCATGGCGATCCTGTTCGTCACGCATTTCCTGGAGCAGACTTACGAAATTTCAGACCGTATCACGGTATTGCGCAACGGCGTTCTCGAAGGAGAGTACATGGCCAGTGCGTTGAGCCGTTTCGACCTGGTGAATAAAATGGTTGGTTTGCAGGCGCAGCCAGCGGCGGAGGCAGCCGGTACAGATAAAGAGCCACACGCAACAGATGCCGGCGAAACTGTGTTGCAGGCGCGCGGACTGGGCCGTAAAGGAATACTTGCGCCGCTGGATCTGGATTTTCGGGCTGGAGAGGTATTCGGTCTTTGTGGCCTGCTTGGTTCCGGCAGAACCGAGGCCGCGCGGCTGCTGTTCGGCGCCGATAAAGCCGATAGCGGCAGCATATCGGTGAAAGGCAAAGCCGTCAGATTCAACTCGCCGCGTGACGCCATCGCAGCTGGCATCGGCTTTTGCTCCGAAGATAGAAAAGCGGAAGGCGCGATACTTGCACTGTCGGTGCGAGAAAACATCATCCTGGCGCTGCAGGCGCGCGCCGGTTTGCTGCGCGTCATTCCGCGCAAGCGCCAGCAAGCGATTGCCAACGATTACGTCAAATGGCTAGGCATCAAGACGCCGGATATCGAGACGCCGATCAGCTCCCTGTCCGGCGGCAACCAGCAGAAAGCCTTGCTGGCGCGCTGGCTTGCTACTGATCCCGCGATGCTGATATTAGATGAACCTACACGCGGCATCGATGTTCGCGCCAAGCAAGAGATCATGGATCACGTCATCGCCTTGTGCCGTAAGGGCATGGCGATCCTGTTCATCTCCTCCGAAATCCCCGAGGTGCTACGCTGCAGCGACCGCATGCTGGTATTGCGTGATCGCCAGGCTTGCGGTGAGTATTCGCGTGGCGAGCTCGACGACGAATCGGTGTTGCAGGTGATCGCCGGGGAGTGCGAATGAGCATTCCGTTGAATTCCAATCCGATGAGTCACGATCCGATGCATCACGATCCGCTACTCGGCGCCAGGTTGCAGAACGAGGCTGCCTCAGATGCATCAACATCTTTGCGGCGGCTGCTGCGTCACCCGTTGCTGCGGCCGCTGGCGGCATTGGCGCTGCTGCTGGCAGTCGATTTTTTCATGATCCCGGGGTTTTTCCGGCTTGAGTGGAAAGACGGCCACCTGTACGGCAGCCTGATCGATATCGTCAACCGTGCCGCGCCTTTGATATTGACGGCGCTCGGCATGACCCTGGTAATCGCAACGCGCGGCATCGATATTTCCGTGGGCGCGGTGGTGGCCATCTCTGGCACCGTTGCCGCACTACTGATAGGCGGCACGATGGAGATGCACAACGGCGTGCCGGAATATGCCAGCCGGATACCCATGATATGGGCTCTCGCCGCCGCCATGGGGGCGGCCATCCTGTGCGGTATATGGAACGGCTTCCTGGTGGCCACGCTCGGTTTGCAGCCGATCATAGCGACCTTGATCCTGATGGTAGGCGGGCGCGGACTGGCGCAATTACTGACCGACGGCCAGATCATCACGGTGTACTACAAACCGTTTTTCTATATTGGCAGCGGCTATCTGTTCGGCTTGCCGTTTTCTCTGTTTATCGCCATAGGCGTATTTATTGTGGTTGCGCTGCTGATGCGTAAAACCGCGCTGGGCCTGTTCATCCAGACGGTCGGCATCAATCCGGTGGCGGCGCGGCTGGCTGGCATCAGGACTGCAGCCTTGATCTTTTTCGTCTACATGTTTTGCAGTGCCTGCGCCGGCGTCGCGGGATTGATGATCAGTTCCAATATCAAGAGCGCAGACGCCAACAACGCCGGCTTGCTGCTGGAGCTGGATGCGATCCTGGCGGTAACGCTGGGCGGCACTTCTCTGGCCGGAGGAAAATTCAGCCTGGTCGGCAGCGTTATCGGTGCGTTGATCATCCAGGCGCTGACCTATACGATTTATTCGATGGGCGTGCCGCCGGAGGTGAACATGGTGGTGAAGTCGCTGGTGGTGTTCGCGGTGTGCTTGTCGCAATCGTCGGAGTTTCGCGGATTGGGGACGGAACTGTTTGGCGGCGCTGGACGGTCGCGCTCTTCTAACGGTAAAAAGAAATGAAACCTACGATGAGATTCTTTCGCAAGTCACTGTCGTCTCCTTACTTTACTTCGCTGGCAACAGTAGCTTTGCTGGTCGTGATGTTTGCCTTGGGATCGTTCACCTATAACGGATTTTTCTCTTTGCAAGTGGTGTTGAATCTCTTGATCGACAACGCCTTCCTGCTGGTGATTGCCATCGGCATGACCTTCGTCATTTTATCCGGCGGCATCGATCTGTCGGTCGGTTCAGTGCTGGCCTTGACCACCATGATCTCGGCCTATCTGCTGCAATCGTGGCATTGGCCGCCGCTGCTGGTGATTGGCTGCGTGCTCCTGGTCGGCAGTGCGTTCGGGGCGCTGATGGGGGCGTTGATACATTTTTTCAAACTGCAGGCATTCATCGTGACATTGGCCGGCATGTTCCTGGCGCGCGGCTTGTGCTACCTGATCAGCATCAATTCGATTACGATCGACCAGCCCTTGTATGTGACCCTGTCGCAAGCCCGTATCGAATTTTTGGGCGCCTTCGTCTCGCCTAGCGTAGTAATCGCGATGCTGATGCTGGCGGCGGCAATCTACATCGCTCACTACACGCGCTTCGGGCGCGCGGTGTATGCCATCGGCGGCAACGAGCAGTCGGCGCTGCTGATGGGATTGGCGGTGGGGCGGACCAAAGTGATGGTCTACGCCTTCAGCGGATTTTGCGCGGCCCTGGCCGGAGTCCTGTTTTCGTTCTACATGCTGTCCGGTTACGGCCTGCATGCGCAGGGTACGGAGCTGGATGCCATCGCCGCCGTGGTAATCGGCGGCACCTTGCTCACCGGCGGCTACGGCTATGTCGCCGGCACGCTGACCGGCGTGCTCATCCTCGGCCTGATCCAGACCTTGATTGCATTCGACGGCACCTTGAGCTCATGGTGGACCAAAATTGTGATCGGCGTGCTGCTGTTCGTTTTTTGCATGGCGCAGCGTTTGCTGTCCTTGGGAGCAGCTAGTGGGGCTAGTGGGACATCGGCGCCGCCTGCAGCGGCGGTGGCTTGATCAGCAAATTAACCATGTACGTTTAACGAAGATGCCAGTGCCGGAGAAAGGGATACATAACGCTCTTCCAGGCGCTGGTACAGTTGAAGCTGGAAATCCGCAGCGGATGAATCAAGGTTGGAGGCAAGCTCAAGCAGATGGATATTATCTTCCTTGCCGCCCCAGATCTTGCTGTAGCGGCCTTCCCTGTATCCGTTATTCTGTCTGAATATGCATAGGACATGCTTGATCGTGTATAGATTCACGACCTTATCCCAGTCTAATCCTGACGCGTGAAAAGTCACCTCCAGCAACGGGAAATTGTTGCGCCGGCTGATAGCAAATGCGGCGATCAATTCCAATAGTTGAGGAATGTCGCATTTACTGATTACATACTCGCGGCCATCGAAATGGCAACTGGATAACTCCGGGTCGGAGCGTTTTACAAGTGTCATGGCGGCGGCATCCAGGTGGCCGTCGCATTCGCTCAAGATGTGGGACAGGGTGAAATGCAGGATATCAACGAGTTCCAGCTGCATCTGGGTGAAATCGCGAGGCTGCTTGCTCCACCATTTCCAGCCGTAGTGGTCGAGTGCTTCAACTGCCTCTACCAGCACTCCGCGCATATGGGGGTAGCCCGATATCATCCAGTTTGCGTTCGCTGTCCTGTTGTGGACGGCCAGCAATTTCATGATGGCTGATGCTTGTTCGTAGCTGATTTTTTTCATTATCTGGAGCCTCGTACGCGCCTTGGAATGCCACGGGCTCGCCCGGTATGGCTTTGAGTCATAAAGCAGCGTTCAGTGGGAGGCAGCCCTGCGGCTGAAGGACGTTGCCGGCTAAAGATGGCAAAGCTAGCGGGCTAACGTAATTGAGTTGAGAATAGGTAAATAATTCTCTTTAGGCAACCTGTTAAAAATGATAGGTTGGGAATCCATGCGATAAACGCGTAAGCGTAAATTGCTGGCCAGCCTTGTGCAGGGCCAGCGGTTGTGCCCGCGCCAGGCATTACACGTCGATAGCTGAATCCGATTTCATGCGCTTGCGTAGTTCGAATTTCTGTATCTTGCCGGTGGATGTTTTAGGTAGGGGACCGAAATAAATGGCTTTTGGAACCTTGAAGCCGGCCAGGATATTTTTACAGAATGCGATCAACGTCTCTTCATTGAGGCTGCTTCCTTCCTTCAGCTCGACAAAGGCACAGGGTGTCTCACCCCATTTTTGATCCGGTTGCGCAATGACCGCTGCGGCCTGTACATCGGGATGCCGATACAGGGCGTCTTCGACCTCGACGCTGGAAATATTTTCGCCGCCGGAAATGATGATGTCCTTGCTGCGGTCCTTGATCTTGATGTAGCCGTCCACGCTCATGACGCCGAGATCGCCGGTATGGAACCAGCCGCCCGCAAACGCATCTTGCGTGGCTTTCTGGTTTTTCAGGTAGCCTTTCATGCAGATGTTCCCGCGAAACATGATTTCGCCGATTTCCTGGCCATCGGCTTGCACTGGCTGCATGGTGTCCGGGTCGAGCACGGCTATCGCGCTTTGCAGGTGATAGCGCACTCCTTGATGCGATTTCTTGACGGCACGTGCATCTTGCGACAGTTCGGTCCATTCCTCCTGCTCGGCGCAGATGGCGGCAGGGCCGTACACTTCGGTCAGACCGTAGGAATGTATCAAATCGAAACCCATGGCTTCTATCTTGGCTAGTATGGCCGTTGGCGGTGGAGCGCCCGCGACCATGCCGCGGACCTTGCCTGGCAGGCCTTCGCGCCAGCTTTCCGGTGCATTGGCTAATGCGGCGTGCACAATCGGCGCGGCGCAATAGTGGGTCACGCCATGCTCGCGAATCAGGTCAAATACCAATTTGGGATCGAATTTTCGCAGGCAGACGTTGACGCCGGCACGGGCTGCAATCGTCCACGGGAAACACCAGCCGTTGCAATGGAACATCGGTAACGTCCAAAGGTATACGGCGTGCTTGGGCATGTCCCATTCCAGGATATTCGATATCGCATTCAGCGCGGCGCCACGATGGTGATACACCACGCCTTTAGGATCGCCAGTGGTGCCGGATGTGTAATTCAGCGCAATGGCATCCCATTCGTCTGCAGGTAGCTCCCATTGGAAATCGGCATCGCCGCCCGCGAGCAGGCTCTCGTAATCGGTGTTGCCAAATGGCATGACATCATCGGGGCCGAGCACGTCGTTTACGGCCACCACATACAAGCCCGGAATCTGTTGCGCCAGCTGACGTGCGGCGTCGGCGAATTCACTGTCGGCCAGTAACACCTTAGCCTCTCCATGGCGCAGCATGAATGCCAGGGAAGGCAGGTCAAGACGGATGTTCAAGGCATTCAGTACCGCGCCTGACATCGGTATACCGAAATGCGCCTCCACCATTGCGGGTGTATTCGGCAACATCACTGCAACCGTATCGCCTTTTTCCACGCCCATTTTGCATAGCGCGCTGGCCAGCCTACGCGCGCGCAGATAGGTATCACGCCAGTTTTGACGTAACGGGCCGTGTACGATAGCCAAACGATTGCCGTATACTTCGGCGGAACGCGCGATATGGTCAAGCGGGCTCAGTGCCGCGAAGTTGGCAGGGTTTTTGCCAAGGCCAGAGTCGAAATCAACCGTCATGATGCTATTGTCTCCTGAAGAATGTAAGCATTCCCTGTATGACCCGGAATGTATTTATTCTAGGCTATCATCAGTTGGATGACGGGTTTGTCATCGTGATGACAGCTTAAGGAAGCGATTTGTATGAGCAGCAACGCAGTACAGCTTGGCATGCACGATTGGTTCATCGCACTTTCACCCCCGCATCAGGCGCTGGTACAAGGCGGTGTGGTGTCGCAACATTTTTCTGCGGGTACCTTCATAGCACGCCGTGGCGAACAATCCCGGTATTGGATTGGCGTGCACAGCGGTTTGATTAAACTGGCTGTATACAGCCTGGACGGGCGGGGTGCGACGTTTTCCGGCATTCCGGCGGGAGGCTGGTGCGGTGAAGGCAGTGTCATCAAACGAGAATTGCGAAGATACGATGTGATTGCCATACGCGATTCCGACATCTTGCTGGTGCCGGTCGACATTTTTCATACTCTGATGACCGAAAGCCTGCCCTTCGCCGCTTTCGTGATCCGCCAACTCAACGAACGCATGGGGCAATTCATCGCAACGATACAGAATGAACGTCTGTTGGGGGTGGATGCGCAAGTAGCTCAGGCGATTGCACAGTTGTTCCATCCCATGTTGTGTCCGCGCACATCTGCGGTGCTGGAGCTGTCGCAGGAAGAAATCGGCTTGCTCACCGGCCTGTCACGGCAGCGAGTGAATCAAGCCTTGAATCAGTTGGGGAAGTTGAATCTCGTAAATGTTTCCTATCAATCGATTCGTGTCGTTGACCTGCCGGGCTTGCGTAGTTTTGGTCTGTCGGAGCTGTAGAGCGCCGGTAGTCATCCTGACGACAGACAGGAGATGCGACTTTGCCCAAAATTGTCCTCTCCAAATCGAGACGGTACCGACTCATGACAATCAGGGTTCATCATCCGCTGCATTTGCTGCGCCTACGCTTCCCGGTGGTGTTTCGGATCACTGTATTGAACGGAACGCTGTATCTGCGCAATCACGGCGCGAGCAAAAAACTGCTCTGCGGCGAAAGCATGGCGGTCCCGGCGTTCCTGCGCTTCGACTGTGATGTGATGCCGCTAAAGCACCGGGCCGCAGAATTCTCGCTGGAGGTGGCATCTGTGCCAGTTGATGCGCATCAGGTCACGGAACGGGAAAAAGAGTGGAGCCGGCCGCTGGCGCAGCATATATTCATGTCGCCGCAAGGTAGTTGGACGGCCGCTTGCGTGGCGCATCAATGGCAGGTGACGCCGCAAAAGGCGCGTGCGCGTCTGTTTGCCGAAGGAGAGGCCTTGCGCAGCCTGGTGCGCGAGCAAAGGGTTGCGCATGCACTGTATATGGCTGCAAGGATGGACGGTTCAGATTCTCATGATCTGGCAACGATAGCGGTACGCTCGGGATTTGCATCCATGACGGCGTTCTCGGATATATGCGAAGAAATGACCGGTGTGCCGGCGAATGCTTTTCTGCAATGAAATCAAGTCACGCCGTCAGTGTGCACGACTGCTTTCCGAAATTCTGTCGGCACAGGAAATCTCTTTTGAACGTGCTATACACTTTGGCAATATATGGGAGTCAAGGAAGTAGCTATGTCTCAAAGCACTGTTTTTGTTAACAATCGTACTCAGGCCGTTCGTCTGCCTGAAGAATTGCGCTTCCCTGAAAACGTAAAGAAGGGCACTGTACAGGCTGTCGGTGAGGAGCGACTGATTGCACCGCTGATGAATACATAGATTCAGGATGGCGGAGAGATGTAGTAAATTTTTGGAGTGCTACGCGGCGCGCATGCCTTAATTTAATGAAAAAACGCCGCAAACCTTGTATTTACCTGGTTTGCGGCGTTTTGTTTGCATTTGCTGCAATGTATAGTGGTGCCCGAGGCCGGACTTGAACCGGCACACCCTTACGAGCGAGAGATTTTAAGTCTCTTGTGTCTACCGATTTCACCACTCGGGCAATTCTGCCGTTTCGAAGAAACGAGCAAAACTTGTATCTGCAGCGACTGCCTGCGATACGGGACAGGGCCGCATTCTAACAGGTTCTTAATGCCAAGGCCATCCTCCCGTGCGCGCTTATTAGCGCGCGAAATGCAACTCGGCGGTAGCAATCGCCTTGATTTCCGGTCCGAAACTCTCGATGTTGGGCAGCGTCGCATTTTCGTGCGTGCGTATCTGCAGCCCGGTCGCATGCGGCTTGTCGTGGGTGGTGTGGGCGTCGGCCACCAGCGTCACCGGATAACCCAGTGCGGCGGCGCGGCGGGTGGTGGTGTCGACGCAGAATTCTGAAGCGTAACCGCAGATCACGACGTGTTCGGTGCGCCATGACGTCAGCAATGCTTCGAGTTCAGTGCGGAGGAAGGAATCCGGCGTGGTCTTGCGCAGTTTTACGTCGCCTTCCTTTACCTGCAATCCAGGCTGGAGTTGCCAATTTGCAGAGTCGTATTCGATATCGCCGGCTTCGTGCTGGATAAACACCACGGGGGCTCCCGCCGCGCGGGCTCGGGCGGCCAAGATGTTGATGCGCTCTATGACTGCTTCGGCTTCAAACGGGCGCGGCGTTTCATCAAATAAGCCATGCTGGACATCGATAACTAGGAGAGCGGATTTCATGGGTTCCTGCCGGGAAGATGGTGGGGCGGGAACTTTGCCGAAATTCCCATCGTTGCAACACTGCCTCGACGCTTGGAGGAGGCAGTTGCCGGTGCCGTTTCAGGTTTCCGGAATGCTTGGAACAACCGGCGCGGCACCAAAATTGTTTGGCTCTTTTGCTTCCTGAATCAGGAAATATATGATGACAATCCAGCCGATGATCGGGAGAAGTGCGATCAGTTGCCACCAGCCGCTGCGATTCGTATCATGCAGGCGGCGCGCTGCGACCGCGATGGATGGCAGCAACGTGGCAACCGAAACAAGCATGCTGAACTTGTCGCTGATCGCACTGGCGGCGAACGACAGCAGCACCGTAAAAAGCACGAACCACCAATATTCGGAGCGGGAAGCCCTGCCGTTGAAGTCGGCGTACTTCGAAAAGCAGACTTTGATTGACTCTGTAAACGTCATGTTTATCCCCTGAGATTTTTCAGACACATGTTGCCCTCGTGAGGCGGTGTATGCGTCTGTGGATTTAGGTAAGGTTACCGGAAAGTAATAATAACAAAAGCCGTCGCAATTACGGCATTAAAGTTGGCGAACCATAAATCTTCTTGGTTAGCGGCGGTCAGGACGCAGCTGGAACTCATGTCAGCCGAAAAGTCCCCTCCCGATCTCCTCTCAGATACGCCTTCTACGACAATATATTGCCGAATTAAAAATGTATCTATAACGAAACAATTTCTAAAAATAAACAAAAATAGGGAAATGTTGCAATAAACGCGAGCATAATAAATTGCACAAAGGGAATTAAAAGAAATTCTTGCTAGTAATGCGCGACTGAGTATGTGAATGCAGAAAGCCGATATGCCGGCCTTGGCCGGATTGAAGTTAGTGCACATATGGGGGAGACGTTATGGACAAAGAATTGTCTCGTCGGAGGTCCTTGTCAATTATCTCTGTTGCTGTATTGGTATTGATTTCCGGTTGTGGCGGCGGTGGGGGTGGTAGCAGCAATCCGAATCCCCCGGCAACCCCGGCCCCAAGCACTCCGCCAGCGGCTGCAACGCCACCGGCTTCAAGCCAGCCACCTGTTGACGGCAGCGGCAATACGGCGGCAACACCGACACCTGTCGCAACGCCGTCACCGCCAGCCATGCTGAACGTGCTGGATCCCAGCAACATCAAGGCTGCCCGTAGCCAGGGCCTGACTGGCGCCGGCATCACGGTCGGCATCGTCGATACCGATTTTGATACCGCCGATCCGCAACTGGCGGGACGCATCAGCAAGACGGTCTACAGCGTCGGCGGCGCCAACGGCAATACGCATGGCACGGAAGTGGCGGAGGTCCTGGCGGGGAGTATTTCAGGTGTCGCTCCCGGGGCGTTCTTGCAGGTAGCGGCGGCCGGCACTACTGACAGCGGTCTGTTGCTCAATAACCAGATGTATCAGGATTTGTTTAGCAAGGGTGTGCGGATTTTCAACCAGTCCAACGGCATCAGTTCCGTCGGCGCGTCGGTCGGCATGGCGCTTGCCCTGCATACTCTGTACCAGCCATACGTGGCCCGGCAGGGTTTGTTCATCTGGTCTACCGGTAACGACGGCGCGGCGCAGCCGAATCTTACGGCCAGCCTGCCCAGCCTGTTCGCTGATCTGCAAAGCGGCTGGCTGGCGGTGACGGCGGTCAACGCTGTCGGCGGCAGTAATGGCTATTCCGCCAGTGACACCGTACCGGGCGTGATCTCAAGCTACGCCAACCGTTGCGGCGTTGCCGCCAACTGGTGCCTGGCGGCAGCCGGCGATTTTATCTCTGGCACCACCGGCTCTCGC
>FTFY01001148.1_pt1 | contig 55830 bp, 54 predicted proteins | sample 1640561 | NCBI WGS metagenome assembly FTFY01 (sample SAMEA3914789, study PRJEB12502) | metagenome | biome: forest; material: soil | place: Canada | collected 2011-07-03 | depth 0.3 m | reverse complement strand
TACAATCGTTCGGTGGCGGCGAGCGCCGCTGAAATTCTCAAGAGCACTGCCTTGGTTTCGAGCTGGTCCTGAGCGCCAGGAAATCGTAAGAGAAATCCCTATTTTGTCGAAGTATAATGAAAGCATACTAAATGCTTCGTTAAATGGAGATAAAAATGACAATCAAATCCATCCTTGCCATCATTGGCTGCGGCATGTTTACAGCCTGTGCCGCAGGTGCTTACGATAGCGGCTATAGCGGCTATTCACCCGCCGCTTCCGGCAGCTATGACAATGCGCCAACTGTCGTCGCTTATGGCGGATACGACGACGACCGTCCTTCGTACGGCGATCGTCGCGACGACCGATACGACGACCGGTATGGCGACAGTAATTGGACGCCCCCAGGAAGCTATCGCGATTCTTGCCGCGATATTGTGGTACGGCGCGGCATGCTCGAAGCTACTTGCGGAGGCGACAATGGCGGAAGAAGGACGGCGATTCCCCTGTCTTCTTGCCGCAGCGGCAGTTTTGAAAACATCAACGGCAACCTGCAGTGCATGGGCGGGGGCGGCAACAACTACGGCGGTTCCAACAGAGACTTGCCGCCAGGGAGCTACATCCAGTCTTGCTCGGATATCGGGATACGCGGCGGTGTGCTGGAAGCAACTTGCGGCGGCAGCGACAACCGCAGGATACGCTCATCAATCTCCCTGCGCTCCTGCAGAAGCGGCAGCTTCAGTAATATAAACGGCTACCTGCAATGCGATCGGTAGTCCCTGCCGTATCGGTAGCAATCAGAGCAGTTCCACGCTCAGCAGGTTGACGTAGCAGCTTTCGCGCGTGGTGCTGACAAAATCGGCCAGATACGATTGCTGCGACATCTCCGGCAGGCAAGCCGCATATAACCGCCCGGTGAGGCCGCCGGCGGTGATTCTCTTGGCCAGCACATAGTCGCGCGTCAGGTAATTCTGCGCAGCCCAGATCGGCAAGGTCGCGATGCCGCGGCGGCTGGCGACCAGCTGCAGCATCGCTACCGTCAATTCAGTGGTGCGGCGCGCGGTCTGGACGCCGGCTGGCTTCAACACCTGGCGTACTACATCGAGCATGTCATCCGGCACCGGATAGGTAATCAGCGTGTCGCCGGCAAAATCCTCTGCAACCAGATATTCCTTGCTTGCCAGCGGATGATCGTGCGCCACCAGCGCGACGATTTCAAAGCTGAACAGGGCATGGTAATCCACCTTTTCATCAAGATCGACTTCAGCCACGATCGCAACATCGGCACGATGCTCATATAGCAGGCCGACCGGATCCGCCTGGAAGCCGGAGACGATGTCGAGCTCCACTTCCGGCCAGCGCTTGCGGAAAATATCCATGGCCGGCATCAGCCAGTCGAAACAGGTATGGCACTCCACCGCGATCCGTAGCTGGCCGGCCACGCCTTGCGCCAGCCGCACCAGGTCGCGCTCGCTTTCCGCCACTTGCGGCAATACCGCATCCGCCAGTTTCAGCAAGCGTTCACCGGCTGGCGTAAACCGCACCGGCACCGATTTTCGTTCAAACAGTGTGGTGCCATGATGATCTTCCAACTGCTTGATCTGATGCGATAGCGCAGACTGGGTCACGTTGAGCAGCGTCGCCGCGCGCAGCAGGTTGCCGGCTTCGCGCAGGGCGTGCAGGGTTTTCAGGTGGCGTAGTTCCAGGATGGATTGCATGTTGTTTGATTGTTTAAATGGTAATTAAAATGCTGTGTATGAGTAAAATTCAAGTTGAATCTTAATATTTATCGTTTGAATCATAATTCAGGTTGGCCCAAGATGCGAGTCATCGAATATGTTTTTTTACGGAGATAAAGATGGCATTGGCACACGTATTAGGGTTTCCGCGCATCGGCGCTCACCGCGAACTGAAGTTTGCCCAAGAGTCGTTCTGGAAGGGCGCTTCCGATGCAGCGGTATTGCGCGCCACCGGCGCCACGCTGCGTGCCCGTCACTGGCAGGCCCAGGCCGATGCCGGCCTTGATTTCGTGACCGTCGGCGACTTTGCCTGGTACGACCAGGTACTGGGCACGCTGGCTTTGCTGGGCGCGATTCCAAGCCGCTTCGGCTTTGATCCGAAACAGTTGACGCTGGCCGACTATTTCACCCTGGCGCGCGGCAGCAAGCATCACTTCGCGATGGAAATGACAAAGTGGTTCGATACCAACTATCACTATCTGGTGCCGGAATGGAGCGCTGATGTGCAGTTCGATGGCGGCGTCGACTGGCTGCATGATGAGATTGCAGAAGCACGTGCGCTCGGCCATCGCGTAAAAGTAGCGCTGGTCGGTCCGTTGACGCTGCTGTATCAAGGCAAGATCAAGTCTGGCATTGCGCACAAGCTGGATCTGTTGCCCAAGGTGTTGGCCGGCTATCAGCAATTGCTGCAGCGTTTGCAGCTTGCCGGCATCGAATCGGTGCAGATCGACGAGCCGATCCTGGCGCTGGAACTGGACGCGACCTGGCGTGCCGCCTTTGCTCCTGCCTATGCCCAATTAGCCGGTAAGGCGCCGGCATTGCTGCTGACCACGTATTTCGGCGAAGTTAGTGAACACGCTGAACTGCTGCGCTCGCTGCCGGTGGCCGGTGTCCATCTGGATCTGGTGCGTGGCGCCGACCAGCTGGAGCAGATCGCTGCCGGCTGGCCGCAAGACAAGGTGCTGTCGCTGGGTGTGGTCGATGGCCGCAACCTGTGGCGTACCGACCTGGATCAGGTATTGACCAGACTCAAGCCATTGCAGGCGCAGCTGGGCGACAGATTGTGGGTGGCTTCAAGCTGCTCATTACTGCACGTGCCGGTGGACCTGGCTAACGAAACCAAGCTCGACGACGAATTGAAAAGCTGGCTGGCGTTCGCGACCCAGAAACTGGCTGAAATCGTCACCCTCAAGCTGGCATTGAATGGCAAGGCAGCCGAAGTGGAAGCGCAATTCGTCGCTTCGCGCGCCGCCCAGGCCAGCCGCCGCAGCTCCAGCCGCATCCATAATCCGCTGGTGCAAAAGCGCCTGGCGGCGGTGACCGCGGTTGATGCCGAGCGCTCTGCCGGTTTTGCCGAGCGCATCGCCAAGCAGCAAGCCAAGTGGCAATTGCCGGCGTTCCCGACCACCACCATCGGCTCTTTCCCGCAGACTGCGGAAATCCGCCAGGCGCGTGCCGCCTACAAGCGCGGTGAAATCGGTCATCTGGATTACCTCGACAAGATGCGTGAAGAAATCCGCGTCGTGGTGGAGAAGCAGGAGCAGCTTGGTCTCGACGTGCTGGTGCATGGCGAGCCGGAGCGTAACGACATGGTCGAATATTTCGGCGAGCAGTTGTGGGGTTACACCTTCACCGCCAACGGCTGGGTGCAAAGCTACGGTTCGCGCTGCGTCAAACCACCGATCATTTATGGCGACGTGTATCGTCCGGAAGCAATGACGGTGGGCTGGAGCCAGTTTGCCCAGACCCTGACAGCCAAGCCGATGAAGGGCATGCTGACCGGTCCGGTGACCATGTTGCAATGGTCTTTCGTACGCGACGACCAGCCGCGCGAAACCACCGCGCTGCAAATCGCCCTGGCCTTGCGCGACGAAGTTTGCGACCTGGAAAAAGCCAACATCGGCATGATCCAGATCGACGAACCGGCTTTCCGCGAAGGCTTGCCGTTGAAATCACGCGACTGGCCGCATTACCTGGACTGGGCGGTGCGCGCATTCAAGATCAGCGCCGCCGGCGTCGGCGACGAAACCCAGATCCACACCCACATGTGCTATTCGGAATTCAACGACATCCTGCCATGGATCGCAGCGATGGACGCCGACGTCATCACCATCGAGACTTCACGGTCTGATATGGAATTGCTGGATGGTTTCGGGCAGTTCGCTTACCCCAACGATATCGGTCCCGGCGTCTACGACATCCATTCGCCGCGGGTGCCGCAAGTCGATGAGATGGAACGCCTGTTGCACAAGGCGCGCGGCGTGATTCCCGACGCGCGCTTGTGGGTCAATCCGGATTGCGGCCTGAAGACACGCGGCTGGCCTGAAACTTATGAAGCGCTGGAAAACATGGTGCTGGCGGCCAAGCGCCTGCGTGAGAGTGTGGCGCAGGAGCGTAAGGCGGCATAGTAAAGCGGTACATCGGCAAGGGCAATAAAACAAAAGGGGAGCAAGTGTTACTTGCTCCCCTTTGTTCATTGTGCGCCAGATCCGGTTTCAGGTTTATTGGAACCGATCCTGGCCTGGAATTACGAAAGTTCTTTGGAACTCACGATTGATTTCGACACCAGGCCGTACTCTATCGCTTCCGGCGCCGACATCCAGTAATCGCGGTCGATGTCAGACATCACTTTTTCCGGTTTCTGGCCGGTTTCTTTAGCTATCAATGCGCCGATGCGTTCGCGTACGCGGATAATTTCACGCGCCTGGATTGCGATATCGGAAGCCTGGCCGCCAACACCACCACTCGGCTGATGAATCAGGAAGCGCGTGTTTTGCAAGCAGAAGCGGCGTTCTTTAGGGACTGCCAGGAAGACATTGACTGCCGCGCTGCCAACCCAGCCGCTGCCGATCATGTTGACCGGTGCGTCGATAAAACGAATGACGTCGTGGATTACGTCGCCGGACTCGACGTGTCCGCCTGGCGAGCAAACCAGCAGATTGATCGGCGCCTGGGATTCGCCGGACAGGGCTATCAGCTGCCTGACAACATCCCGCGCAAGCGTATCGTTAATTTGGCCGAAGACCAGCACGGTACGTGATTTAAATGCTTTTTCTTCAAGGAATGCATCGCGCTGAGATGGGTTTGCTTCTACTTTTTCTTCCATGATATTGCCTCTAAGGTCGATGTTTTTGTGAATCGTCAGATCGCCAGTGTAAACCAAAAACCCCTCGCAAATCGCGAGGGGTTTTTTTATGGGCGGTTATGGGCGATTCTGGCCGATCACCTATTCCATCTGCATCAATTAAAACGCCGGCACCACCGCGCCTTTGTATTTTTCTTCAATGAATTTCTTCACTTCCGGCGAATTCAATGCCACCGCCAGTTTCTTCACGGCAGCGCTGTCCTTGTTGTCCGGACGGGCAATCAGCAAGTTGGCGTAAGGCGAATTGGCATCTTCGATAAACAGCGAATCCTTGACTGGATTGAGCTTGGCTTCGATCGCATAGTTGGTGTTGATCAAAGCCAGGTCGACCTGGTTCAGTACGCGTGGCAAGGTCGCCGCTTCAAGTTCCTTGAACTTCAAGTGCTTCGGATTTTCGATGATGTCTTTTTGTGTGGCCGAGATATTGCCTGGATCTTTGAGTTTCAACAGCCCTTGGCGTGACAGCAACAGCAGGGCGCGTCCAGAGTTGGATGGGTCGTTCGGGATGGCGACCGTTGCGCCGTCCGGCAAGTCGGCCAGCTTCTTGTACTTGGTCGAATAACCCGCGAACGGTTCGACGTGGACCTTGGTAACGACTACTTCGATATCGTTCTTGTGATTTTTCTTGAATTCGTTCAGGTAAGGCAGATGCAGGAAGAAATTGCCGTCGACCCGTTTCTCGTTGGTCTGCACCGCCGGCTGCACGTAGTCGGTGAACACTTTCACCTGCAGATCGACGCCTTCCTTGGCCAGGATCGGTTTGACGAATTCCAGGATTTCGGCATGCGGTACAGGTGTCGCGGCGATCACCAGCTTGTCGGCAGCTTGCGCCGGAGCGATCAGGCTGAGGGTGGAGAAAGCGGCTGCAGCCAGTGCCAGCGATAACGAAAACTTACGTGATAATTTTTGTGACAATTTGTGTGACATATTCACTCCCTTTTGGATTTTAAAAATACAAACAACTGACTTATTTACGTGTGAAATGCTGCACCAGCCGATCGCCGGAAAACTGCAGTACCTGCACCAGCACCACTAGCACGGCAACAGTGGTGACCATGACTTCAGTCTGGAAGCGCTGGTAACCGAAACGGATCGCCAGGTCACCCAGGCCGCCACCGCCGATAACGCCGGACATGGCTGCGTACGACATCAATGCAATCGCCGTGACGGTGGTAGCGGCGATCAGGCCGGGCAGGGCTTCCGGCAACAGCGCGCCGAAGATGATCTGGCGCTTGTTGGCGCCCATGGCCTGGCAGGCTTCCACCACGCCGCGGTCGATTTCACGCAGCACGTTTTCCACCAGACGTGCGAAGAAGGGCGCAGTACCCAGCACCAGCGGCGGAATCGCACCTTGTACGCCGAGCGAAGTGCCGACCAGGATGACCGTGACCGGAATCATCACGATCAGTAAAATCAGGAATGGCACCGAACGCAACACGTTGACGACCAGCGACAGCACCCGGTAGATGCCGCGCTGTTCCAGCAACTGGCGTTTGCCGGTGATAAACAGCAGGATGCCGAGCGGCAGGCCGAGCAATATGGTGAACAGCAGTGAAAAACCTGTCATGGCCAGGGTTTCCCAGGTGGCTTGCCAGATGTCGGCCCAGTCGATGAGAGAGAAGTCCATTATGTAAGCACCTCATGTCGGATATTGTGTTGATCCAGAGTGGCGAAGACCTGCGCCACATCGGCCGGTTCGCCGCGCAATTCCACCAGCAGCTGGCCATAAGGCGTGTCCTTGATGCGGGCAATGGTGCCTTGCAGGATCGTGATCAGCGCGGGCGTGGCGGCGGCGATGCTGCTCAGGATCGGCTGGTAGGTGATGTCGCCGACGTAGGTCAGGCGCACCAGCAGCCCGCGCAGTTGGGTGATGCCGGCTAATGCAGATGGTTGCGTGGATGGCAGCAATGCCGTCTCGGCCAGGAACGGCGTGCTTTCAGCAACCATACTACGGGTTACCGCGTGCTGCGGATGGAGAAATACTTCGGCGACATCGCCGGTTTCCACGATGCGGCCGGCCTCGATCACCGCAACCCGGTCGCAGATATTGCGGATGACCTGCATCTCATGCGTAATCAGCACAATCGTCAGGCCCAGCTTGCGATTGATGTCGAGCAGCAGGCGCAGGATCGCTTGCGTGGTTTCCGGGTCGAGCGCAGAGGTGGCTTCGTCGCATAGCAGCAGGTGCGGCGTGTTGGCCAGTGCGCGGGCGATACCGACACGCTGCTTCTGGCCACCCGACAATTGCGCCGGATACTTGTCACGGTGTTCGCTCAAGCCGACCAGGTCGAGCAATTCGGTTACCCGCGCAGCGCGTTCCTGCTGTGTGTACCTGCCGGTAATCTTCAGCGGCCAGTCGATATTGGCGGCCACGGTCTTGGCGTTAAGCAGGTTGAAATGCTGGAAAATCATGCCGATCCGCTGGCGCAGCCGATGCAGGCCGTTATCGTCCAGCGCGGTGATGTCTTCACCCTCGATCGATATTTTTCCGCTGGATGGGCGTTCCAGCATGTTGAGGGTGCGGATCAAGGTGCTTTTGCCGGCGCCGGAGCGGCCGATGATGCCGAAGATTTCGCCCTTCTTGATATGCAGGTTGATGTCGGATAATGCGGCGGCGGGAGTGCCGGCGGCGGGTCTTGCTGTACGTTCCAGCGGATAGGTTTTATGCAGGTGCTCGATACGAATCACGGGTTTGTTTCACAGTGTTCAGTCAGGCATGCAATCTTATCAGCGGTCCTATATGCACCAAAGTTATATATAGTTATTTGTATATAACAAACGTGCTATTAACCCATGTTTCCGTTGCATGAAGATGTCGGGACGAAGGTGCTGGAATGACATCATGCAAAAGATGTTTTTTTATGGCATAGTGGGCTCACTATGAAAGCACTCCAGAGCGAATTGGCCAAAAGAATTCTCGCTGACCCTAGCGCGACGCTGCAGTTGCGCGCCTACCTGGCCAGTAAGAATTCCAAATCGTCGCTATCCACTACAGCCACTACGGTCTCCAATGACGAAGACGTGATCAGCTTGCATTCTGCGCAAGAGGGGACTGTCCAGTACCGTATCAAAGTCGTTCCCAAGGCCGCCTGAGCGGAAGACGAACCTAGCCGCAGAACCTAGCCGATGAATGTAGCGCTCCCTGCTTTAATCGTCTTCCTGCTGTTACTCCCCGGTTTTATTGCCCGTTCCCGATTTAAGCGGGCAGAGCGCATTTCCCTTGATTATTCCCCGTTCGGACAGATTGTCACCGAAGCGATGCTGTGGAACTGCGTTTTCCACCCTTTGTGGTTGCTCGGGGCTGCGGTGTTATTCGGGCATGTGCTGCAGCCGCTGTTGTTGCTGGAGCTGTTGTCATCCGATCCTGCCAGCCAGGCCAGGGCGATTCAGGGGATTGCCCTGCAATTTTCCTGGATATGCGCTTATTTCCTGAGTTTGTATGCAGGCGCCTGGGTCGTGCCCAATTGTTTTCGGCTCGCCATCACCCGCTTTCGACTGGACCGCTCCGGCGCCGGCTGGTTTGTTCCCTGGCTACGCTTTAACCAGGCACCCTGGTATTACCTGCTGACTGGTGCCGATTTCGACCAGGATCAGCAACCCGACCTGATTGCCGTATCTGCGATTGTGAACGTGGCCGGACAGGCGGTATTGTTTACCGGCATCCTTGATGATTTTTTTGTCGATGCCGGCGGCAGCCTGGATCGTCTCATCTTGTCGCAGGTGATGCGGCGGCCGCTGGTCGCAGATAAGGAAGATAGCAGTACCGTAGCAGACGATCTGGCGCGCTTCTACGGGGTCGACGGCGATTATTTCGTGCTGCGTTACAGCGAGGCCATTACGTTGAACATTGAATATATCAAGGTCGACATGGATGTGGCTGATACCCCGGCTACCGCTCCGGCCATCAGCGCCTAGGCTGGGTTGGTTATCATCCGGACTGGTTGCCAACTGAATGCCAACAAAATTATGCAACTCTGTTGCAATTATCTTGCAAGCAATACCGGTTCGCGATTACACTTGCAGCTTGCCGTCGTTGGTTTCCGTCGGCCACACAAAGTATGTAAGCCACATAAGCCAGGCCAAAACCGCATGTATCTTCAGACCATTCCTGTCCAGTTATTGCTGCGCTTAGCGCGTGGGACAGACACGTCTGCAGATATGCAAGCGCGCGCCGTGTCCTGTAGCCGAGCGAGCTTCGCATGCGGCTGATCGTCGAACCGCATTTCCACGCCCGGCGCCGCTTCAAGCTGCGTTTGCAGCAGTTCGCGCTATGGCTGGCACTGGCGATCCTGGTGACGCAGCTGGTCGGGATGGCATTCCATAATCATAGCCTGGCCGAAACTTCGTCCGACTGTGTCAGCTGCGACCTGGCTGCCGATTTCCCGTCTCCTGTTCCAACCATCCCGGTACCGGTGCTGACACCGGTCCTGGTGTTTGCGTATCACACCGCTATCGAACCGGCCTATGCCTTTATACCGGCGCAGAAACACTTCCTGATTCCGCATTCTCAAGCCCCGCCGACCGTCGCCGTCTGACCGTCTGTTATCCCATTATTTCTGACCAGAGACAGCCTTGGCGCTGTCTGGGCGTCATTTCCAGTTCGTGTTGCGGCGTTTTGCCGCGCTTACCGCCGATCTGGAAATGACAACCCGGCAGCTCGGCGTCGGGTTATTCGCGGGGCTATTCCCCTTATTGGAGTTTGAGAATGAAAACACGCCTGTTGCGCCTAAGCGCCCTGATTGCGCTTGCCTACGGCTTTGCTATTCCTGCAGCTTATGCGCAGTCCGCCCCCAAACAAATCAGCGGCGCCATCCATGACGCGCTCGGCCATCCTTTACCGGACGCCACCGTCGCCTTGAAAGACGCGACCGGCAAGGCCGTCGGCACTACCAAGAGCGATCAGCAAGGGCACTTCGCCTTTAGCGACATTGCTCCCGGCAGCTATGCCATCAGCGTGGGCAAGCCTTCTTTTCAATCGGAAAACGGCACGGTGACGGTGGCTGACGAGGCCGGCGCAACCGCCGATATAACGTTGAAAGCCAGCCAGGCAAACACCGTCAAGGCAGACAGTGCCGTGGTGGTGACAGCCGATCGGCTGGATCGCGCCCGGAACGGGATCCAGGTGGAAACCGGCAGCAGCATTTATCGTATCGGCCGTAAAGAAATCGCCGCCATGCCGCAAGGGGAGGACACTGCGTTCAATGAAGTCTTGTTGCGTGCCCCTGGCGTGGCGCAGGATTCCTTCGGCCAGTTACATGTGCGGGGCGACCACGCCGACTTGCAGTATCGGCTGAACGGCATCATTTTGCCGGAAAGTATTTCCGGTTTCGGGCAGACTTTGGATACCCGCTTTGTCGACAGCGTCAGCGTCCTCACCGGCGCCTTGCCGGCGCAATATGGTTATCGGACTGCAGGTGTTGTCGATATTCATACCAAGAACGGCGAACTGGTCAATGGCGGCAATATCGGCGTTCAGATCGGCAGCAACAACACGCGCCAGGTCAGCGGCGATGTCAGCGGTAGCACCGATTCCTTCAGCTATTACATCAATGGTTCCTTTGAAGCCAACAATCTGGGTATTGAAAACCCTACCGGCGCATCGAGCGCCTTGCATGACCGGACTTTGCAAAACAAGGCGTTCGGGTATTTTTCCTATCTGCTTGATGCAGATACGCGCGTCAGCCTGATCCTGGGTAATTCGGACGGCCGTTTCCAGATACCGAACCGCCCGGGTCAGACGCCAAGTTTCCAGCTGGACGGCGTGACCGACTATCCCTCAGCTAACCTGAACGAACGGCAACGCGAAACCAATCGCTACGGGATTCTTGCCTTGCAAGGAAAAATCGGCTCGGACATCGATTATCAGGTGGCGGCATTCAGCCGTTACTCGAAAGTGCTGTTCGAACCGGACCAGACCGGCGATCTTTTGTACACCGGTGTCGCCTCGCGGGTATTGCGGACCGGCCTGGCGAACGGCTTGCAAGCTGACGGCAGCTACCGTTTGAACGCTAACCATACGATACGCGCCGGCATCAACTACACACGCGAGAATTTGAAGAACAGCGACAATTCGCTGACCTTCCCTGCGGACGATAGCGGCGCGCAAACGTCTACCCAGCCAATCTCGCTGGCCGACAGCAATCAGAAGACCACCAACCAGACGGGCGTGTACCTGCAAGACGAATGGAAGCTGAGCGATAAAGTGACAGTGAACTACGGCGCCCGCGCCGACTGGGTGAACGCCTATGTCACCGCCAGCCAGTTCAGTCCGCGCATCGGCGTGGTGTATCAGATGACGCCGCAGACTACCTTCCATGCCGGTTACGCCAAATACTTCACGCCGCCCGCCAGCGAGTTGATCGGCTCCAATACCATCGCCAACTTCAACGGCACCACCAATGCTTCGCCTAGCAGCCAGAACGATCCGGTGAAGGCTGAAAGCTCGGATTACTTTGATCTTGGCGTCAATCATCAGCTGACGCAGCATTTGACGCTGGGGCTGGACGGTTACTACAAGAAGGTGAAAAACCTGCTGGATGAAGGACAGTTCGGATCGGCCTTGTTGTACACGCCATTCAACTACGCACAAGGCAAGGTCTACGGCCTGGAGCTGACGCTCAACTATCGCAAGGGCGATCTGGGCGCCTATCTGAACGTGGCGCGCTCGACCGCGCTGGGTAAGAACATTATTTCCAGCCAGTACAACTTCGGGCAAGAGGAACTCAATTACATCGCCAACAATTGGGTCCATCTAGATCATGACCAGAGCATCACCGCATCGACCGGCGTCTCCTATCTGTGGCAAGGCACGACATGGACTGCGGACGCGTTGTTCGGCAGCGGCTTGCGCAGCGGTTTCGCCAATACCGATCACCTGCCTGCGTATACAGAGGTCAACCTGGGTGCCAGCCATGTGTTCAGCGATAGTCCGATCGGCAAGTTCACTACGCGTTTAAGCGTGATCAATCTGTTCGACAAGGTCTACGAGATACGCGACGGTTCCGGCATCGGCGTCGGCGCACCGCAGTATGGGCAGCGGCGTGGTTTCTATCTGTCGATGACAAAATCGTTCTAAATCGCTCTGAATGAAAGGCGGGGAGCTGATGCCCCCGTCTTTAAATGCAATATTTCACAATGCGGAATTTGCGTTTCGTATTGTGAAATCCGAAAATGCGAAGCACCATTTTCGCATTTCACTCTCAGGAATTTTATTCCGCATCGCGAAAAATCAATGTTAACTTATTGAATTTAAACGAAATAAAAATACTTATATGTCTTATATAAGACATTGTTGCTGCGCGCAGATAGGCCTACTATTTAGTCATCGGATTTGATTTCGCTTTTTGTTTTTAACTTAACAGGAGAACGATGATGACTACACGTGAACAGCAAGTAGCAGCCTTGGCCAAGGACTGGGCAGAGAATCCACGCTGGAAAGGCGTTAGCCGGAATTATTCGGCGGAAGACGTGGTGCGTTTGCGCGGTTCGGTACAGATCGAACATTCGCTGGCAAAACGCGGCGCCGCCAAACTGTGGACACTGCTGCACGAAGAACCATTCGTCAACGCTCTCGGCGCATTGACCGGCAATCAGGCGATGCAGCAGGTCAAAGCAGGCTTGAAAGCGATCTACCTGTCGGGCTGGCAAGTTGCCGGCGACGCCAACCTGGCCGGCGAAATGTATCCTGACCAATCGCTGTATCCAGCCAATTCGGTGCCGCTGGTGGTCAAGCGCATCAACAATACTTTCCAGCGCGCCGACCAGATCCAATGGTCGGAAGGTAAAGACGATATCGACTTTTTCGCGCCGATCGTGGCCGATGCAGAAGCCGGTTTCGGCGGCGTGCTGAATGCATACGAACTGATGAAATCGATGATCGATGCGGGCGCAGCCGGTGTGCACTTCGAAGATCAGCTGGCATCCGTCAAGAAGTGCGGTCACATGGGTGGCAAGGTGCTGGTTCCAACCCGCGAAGCGGTCGAAAAGCTGAACGCAGCGCGCCTGGCGGCTGACGTTTCGGGCACATCGACTCTGGTGATCGCTCGTACCGATGCCGAAGCAGCCGATTTGCTGACTTCCGATGTCGATGAAAACGACAAGCCTTTCCTGACTGGCGAGCGTACTGTCGAAGGTTTCTACAAGACCCGCCCAGGTATCGACCAGGCTATCTCGCGCGCACTGGCTTATTCGCCGTACGCCGATCTGGTGTGGTGTGAAACCGGCAAGCCGGACCTGGCTTTCGCCAAGAAATTCGCGGAAGCGGTGCATGCCAGGTTCCCGGGCAAGATGCTGGCGTATAACTGCTCGCCATCGTTCAACTGGAAGAAGAATCTGGACGACGCGACTATCGCCAAGTTCCAGAAAGAACTGGGCGCCATGGGTTACAAGTTCCAGTTCATCACGCTGGCCGGTTTCCATTCATTGAACTACTCGATGTTCAACCTGGCGCACGGTTATGCACGCAACCAGATGTCCGCATTCGTTGAACTGCAAGAAGCCGAATTCGCTGCCGCCGACAAGGGCTTTACCGCGGTCAAGCATCAACGCGAAGTCGGCACCGGTTATTTCGATGCTGTGACCCAGGCTATCCAGCAGGGTCAGTCGTCGACTACCGCTTTGCATGGTTCTACTGAAGATGAGCAATTCTTCGCAGCGAAGGTTGCCTAAGCTGTTTCAAGGGTCGCTGGTATTACCGTGCCAATAACCAGGAAGGCCGCATCCCACAAGGATGCGGCTTTTTCATTTGGCCGACGCTTTAGACGGCCGGCAGCGGCAGCATGTTGGTCGATTTGATTTCATCCAGGCAGACGCTGGAACGGACGCCGCTGACGCCACGCATGCGCATCAGCTTTTCCATCAGGAAGTCCGACAGTTCTTTTAAATCGTGTGCGGTGACTTTCAGCACGTAATCAAAATCACCGGTAATCGAGTAGCATTCCAGAATCTGCGGCCATTCGTTGATGGCGGTCCGGAATCCGGATAAATCGTTGATATGGCCTTTTTCCATCGATACGTGGACGAAGGCAATCACGTTCAAGCCCAGGCTGGCGGGGCTCAACCTGGTTTCATAACCGACAATGAAGCCGGCTTCTTCCAGACGGCGGTGGCGCCGATGGCATTGAGGAGCTGACAAATTGACGGCTTCCGCCAGTTCCAGATTGGATGCACGACCATTTTTCTGCAAAAAAGTTAACATTTTGCGGTCGATTTGATCGATATCAATTTTGTGCAATTTATTCTCGATTTATGGGTTTATCGCGAAATTATATTTCATAACCCGTTAAAAAACGGCCTCAACTCGCAAACCAATTTTCAACGTTCAAAGCTATACTTTTTTCAAAATACTATATAGCGCAGCAGGGAGAAAATCCTTGTTGCAATATAATAAAGAAGCCGATTCCCGGCACCCAAACTGACCTATTTGGAGACAAATCCATGAAATTTCCTTTCTTGCGTTCTGTGATCGCATCTGTAGTCTTGCTCAGCCTGGCGGGCGTATCCGCTTCCGCCGCCTATGCCGCCGACAAAACAGTGGTAGTCACGGCAATCGTTGAGCATCCGGCGCTTGATGCCGTGCGCGATGGCGTCAAGGACGAGTTGAAAGCTGCCGGCTACGAAGCCGGCAAGAATCTGAAATTCGAATATCAAAGCGCGCAAGGCAACAATGCTACGGCGTCGCAGATCGCCCGCAAGTATGCCGGCAGCCAGCCTGACGTCGCGGTAGCTATCGCAACACCTTCGGCGCAAGCGTTGGTGGCAGCTACGAAGACGGTACCTATCGTGTACGCCGCGGTTACCGACCCGGTGGCCGCAAAACTGGTGAAGAGCTGGGATGCATCCGGCACCAATGTCACCGGCGTGTCCGACATGTCGCCATTGGCCAAGCAGATCGACCTGATCCGCCAGGTCGTACCTAAGGCTAAGCGCATCGGCGTGATCTACAGCCCGGGCGAAGCCAATTCGGTATCCATCGTCGAATCGCTCAAGAAACTGCTGGCCGGTACCGACCTGACCCTGGTTGAAGCCGCTGCCGCCCGCACCATCGATGTGCCTAGCGCTGCGCAGAGCCTGATCGGCAAAGCCGACGTCATCTACGCACCTACAGACAACAACGTCATGTCCGCGTTTGAAGGCATCGTCAAGGTTGCGGAACAAGCCAAGTTGCCTATCGTCGCTGCCGATACCGGCGCGGTGAAGCGTGGTGCGACAGCTGCCATCGGTTTGAATTATTACGATCTCGGCCGTCAAACCGGCAAGATCGTGGTGCGCATCCTGAAGGGCGAAGCCGCTGGCAAGATCGCTTCGCAAACCAGCACGACATTTGAACTTTACGTTAATCCTAACGCTGCGAAGAAACAGGGCGTGACCTTGTCGCCTGAATTGATCAAGTCGGCCAAGGTGGTCGAACAATAAGATGCGCGCGGATGGCCAACGCGGCCATCCGTCCGTCTGACGTTGATGATTCTGTTTTGTTGGTGAACCGCCTCACCAGCGGCCTGCTGGCTGGAGCGGTGGTTCCGTGGTTTATTTAAGGAAGTAAAGGAAGTATATGTCGCTCATCGCTTCGCTTGGCGCCATCGAGATCGGCCTGATTTTCGGCCTGGTCGCGCTAGGCGTGTTCTTGTCTTTCCGTGTCGTCAATTTTCCCGACCTGACGGTCGACGGCAGTTTCCCCCTCGGCGGCGCAGTTGCCGCAACCCTGATCGTCTCCGGCTGGAATCCCTTCCTGGCCACCTTCGTCGCGCTGCTGGCCGGCGGACTGGCAGGCTGCGTGACCGCCTGTCTGAACGTGTATCTCAAGATCATGCAATTGCTGGCCAGTATCCTGGTGATGATTGCTTTGTATTCGGTCAACCTGCGCATCATGGGTAAACCTAACGTGGCGCTGATCAGCGAGCCGACGGTGTTCAGCATGGTTCGCATCGGCGATTTGCCTGATTATTGGGTACAACCGTTGGTGATGGTGGTGATCGTACTGATTGCCAAGATCTTGCTGGATGCCTTTTTTGCGTCCGAGACCGGACTCTCGATGCGTGCCACCGGCGCCAATGCGCGCATGGCGCGCGCCCAAGGTATTTCTACCAACCGCCAGACCGTCTGGGGTCTGGCTATCTCCAATGCGCTGGTGGCGCTGGCCGGCGCGCTGTATGTGCAGACACAGGGCGGCGCCGATATTTCGATGGGCATCGGCACCATCGTGATCGGACTGGCGGCGGTGATCATCGGCGAAACAGTGGTGCCGGCGCGCAGCCTGGTGATTACTACCGCGGCGTGTATCTTCGGCGCCGTGCTGTACCGTTTCTTCATTGCGCTGGCGCTGGATATGGATTTTATCGGCCTCAAGGCGCAGGACCTGAATCTGGTGACCGCATTACTGGTCGGGTTCGCACTGCTGATACCTAACTTCAAGCGTAGCTTCGGCCGCATGCGCGGTAATGGGAAGCTCAAACCTTCTGGCGGCAGTGTCGTGCCGGCCACCCGGGAAGGGGAAAACTGATGTTGCAACTGAATAATCTGGAAATTACTTTTAATCCCGGCACGCCTATCGAAAACAAGGTGTTGCGCGGTCTTTCACTAGAAATTCCGTCGGGGCAGTTTGTCACCGTAATCGGTTCCAACGGCGCCGGCAAGTCGACCATGTTGAATGCGGTCTGCGGCGACCTGATGGTGGATAGCGGCAGCATCACGATCGATGGCACCGATGCAACCCGGCGTACCAGCTGGCAGCGCGCCGATCTGGTGGCGCGGGTGTTCCAGGATCCGATGGCGGGTACCTGCGAGAGCCTGACGATTGAAGAAAACATGGCGCTGGCATGGAAGCGCGGCTCGAAGCGCGGCCTGCGTTTCTCCTTGAACCGTTCCATGCGCGAACTGTTCCGGGAGAAGCTCAGCATTCTCGGCCTGGGGTTGGAAAACCGTCTGTCCGATCGCATGGGTTTGCTGTCCGGCGGCCAGCGCCAGGCGGTCAGCCTGTTGATGGCGTCGTTACAGCCGTCGCGCATCTTGCTGCTGGATGAGCATACCGCCGCGCTGGATCCGAAAACCGCGGCCTTCATCCTGGCGCTGACCGCCAAGATCGTCGAGTCCAGCAAGCTGACCGCAATGATGGTGACCCACAGCATGCGGCAGGCGCTCGATTACGGCACGCGTACGGTGATGCTGCACGAAGGAAAAGTGATTCTGGACGTGCATGGCGAACAGCGGCGCGGCCTGGATGTGCCGGATCTGCTGCGCATGTTTGAAACCACGCGCGGTGAAAAAATCGATGATGACAAGTTGTTGCTCGGTTAAGCGAGCAGTGTTGTTGCAGCTACAGATATACCAAGGAGAAGTATGAAGGCTTTACTCAATGCGTTTGAAAGCAAAGCACCGGAAATCGTCTTTGAATGGCATGACGCGGAGACCCCGGCGCGCGGATGGATCGTCATCAATTCCCTGCGCGGCGGCGCTGCCGGCGGCGGTACCCGCATGCGCAGCGGATTGGACCGGCGCGAAGTCGAATCGCTGGCGAAGACCATGGAAGTCAAATTCACCGTCTCCGGCCCGGCCATCGGCGGCGCTAAATCGGGCATTGATTTCGATCCTGCCGATCCACGCAAGGATGGCGTGCTGAGCCGCTGGTACAAGGCAGTAACGCCTTTGCTGAAAACCTATTACGGCACCGGCGGCGACCTGAATGTCGATGAAGTCCATGAAGTGATTCCGATGACTGAAAGTTATGGCTTGTGGCACCCGCAGGAAGGAATCGTAAATGGTCATTTCCAGCCTAGCGACAGCGAGCGGATCCAGAAAGTAGGGCAGTTGCGCATGGGCGTGGCCAAGGTGGTGGAAGACGCGCGCTACACGCCGGCTGCCAGCCGCAAATATCTGGTGGCAGACCTGATCACCGGCTGGGGCGTAGCCGAATCCGTATTGCATTACTACCGCTTGTATGGCGGTAGCGTAGAAGGCAAGCGCGTGATCGTGCAGGGCTGGGGCAATGTCGGCTCGACTGCTGCGTATTACTTGTCCAAATCCGGTGCGCGGGTGGTCGGCATCATCGACCGCAATGGCGGCCTGATCAATGCCGATGGCTACAGTCATGAAGAAGTGCACACCTTGTTCCTGGCCAAGCAGGGTAATCAACTGATCGCCGAAAACATGCTGTCGTTCGAGGCTTGCAATGCGGCGATCTGGAGCGTCGGCGCCGACATCTTCCTGCCATGCGCCGGCTCACGCCTGGTCAGGCAGGAGCAGGTCGACCAGTTGATCGCCAATGGCCTCGAAGTGGTGTCCAGCGGCGCCAACGTGCCGTTTGCCGACAGCGACATATTCTACGGCCCGATCTATGAGCATGCCGATAACCGCGTCGCCGTGATACCGGATTTTGTCGCCAATTGCGGCATGGCGCGCGCCTTCGCTTTCCTGATGCAAAGCCAGGTCGAGATATCGGATGAAGCCATTTTCGGCGACGTCTCGGCAACGGTGGCTGCTGCACTTGAAAAATGCCACAGCCATTCCACCAGCCATACGGGCATTGCAAAAGTGGCTTTTGAAATCGCCTTGCAACAACTGATTAAGCCAGAAATCCCGGAGCAAGTTGCTACCCGCAACTGATCCGTTTCGACCCAGTCCACCAGACTTTATTTGCAGGAGTACATCATGTCCGATCTGTTTGAAAACCCTATGGGCCTGTGCGGCTTTGAATTCGTCGAGTTCGCATCACCAATGCCGAACGTGCTGGAGCCGGCGTTCGAAGCCATGGGCTTCGTCAAGGTGGCCCGTCACCGCTCCAAGGACGTGACACTGTATCGCCAGGGCGATATCAATTTCATCATCAACTACGAGCCGAAAAGCCCAGCCTATTATTTTGCCAAAGAACATGGCCCGTCTGCGTGCGGCATGGCGTTCCGTGTCCATGATGCGCACCTGGCGTACCAGCGTGCGCTGGAGCGTGGCGCCGAGCCGATGGAGATCAATACCGGCGTGATGGAACTGCGTTTGCCGGCGATCAAGGGCATCGGCGGCGCGCCGCTGTATCTGATCGATCGTTTTACTCCGGGCAAATCGATCTATGACATCGATTTTGAATTCATCGAGGGCGTCGAGCGTAATACGGTCGGCGCCGGCCTGAAAACCATCGACCATCTGACCCACAATGTGTACCGCGGCCGGATGGCGCACTGGGCCGCCTTTTACGAGCGACTGTTCAATTTCCGCGAAGTCCGCTATTTCGACATCAAGGGCGAATACACCGGGCTGACATCCAAGGCAATGAGCGCCCCGGACGGCAAGATAAGAATTCCCTTAAATGAAGAGTCGTCCAAGGGTTCTGGCCAGATCGAAGAATTCCTGATGCAGTTCAATGGCGAGGGGATCCAGCATATTGCTTTGCAAACAGACAACCTGATTAAAACCTGGGACGCCTTGAAGAAAATGGGCACGCCGTTCATGACGGCGCCACCGGTAACCTATTACGAGATGCTGGAAGGGCGTTTGCCTGGCCATGGCGAACCGGCCGGTGAACTGCAGGCGCGCGGCATCCTGCTCGATGGCGTCTCTGACGGCCAGGGCCAACGCCTGCTGTTGCAGATATTTTCGGCGACCACCTTGGGCCCGGTATTTTTCGAATTTATCCAGCGTAAAGGTGATGAAGGTTTCGGCGAAGGCAATTTCAAGGCGTTGTTCGAATCGATCGAGCGCGATCAGATACGCCGCGGCGTCTTGAAATCGGAATAAATCTAGTGGGGTTTTTACAACAACTTGTTTTGGGAGAAAGTTGTGCTGATATGATGTCCGTTCAGCTTTATCCCCGGCAGCGCTGAAGTGGCAGCGCGATGTTGTAGCAGTGGCGGTAAAGCGATGGCTAAGGCGGCGTAGCAATATGTGGCCCTTGCAATCGAAAAAAAATCTAAAAATGTTCAACCTATGGAGACGTGCATGAAAAAAATCACTTTGTTATTGGCTGCGGCGGGGCTGGTCAGCGGTGGCGCAATGGCGCAAACCACTGTCACCATCTACGGTATTGTCGATACCAGCATCCGCTATCTCAGCAGCGATAACGCGGCCGGACAGCATAACTTCGTAGTTACGAACGGCGCGATCTCGAACAGCCGTATCGGCTTTAAAGGCACTGAAGATCTGGGCGGTGGCCTGAAAGCGGTTTTCCGTCTCGAGAATGGCTTCAATTCCGATACCGGCGGCATGTCCAGCCCTGGCGTCTTGTTTAGCCGTCAATCCTACGTTGGCCTGAGCGGCACTTTCGGAACGGTCACGATCGGACGTCAGCAAACTCCGCTGTTTGATTTGATGGCCGACCATTTCGATCCGCTGACCGTCGGCAATTACGACCAGAATTCCTGGATGCCGGCCGGCGCGACACTGGTTCGCAATTCGAACATGCTCAAGTACTACGGCACCTTCGGCGGCCTTGCTGCCGGTGTGAGCTATGCTGCTGGCGAGCAGGCTGGATCGGTCAAGCGGGGCAGCCAGATCGGCGGTACGCTGGCTTATACCGCCGGCCCGTTTGCCATTGGCGGCGGCTTTCAGCAAACTGTCAGCGCGGTCAATTCGGACTGGAAAGACACAGCCTATAACCTGAGCCTTTCCTACACCCTGGGCGCGGCCAAACTGTTCGGCGGCTACTATCAGATCAAGGACAGCACTGGCACCACGCCTGCATATTTCGGTGTTTCCAATAGCGCGGCTGCCATCAACGGCGGTATCGCCGGTGTTGAGCGCAAGGACAATGCTTACTTCCTGGGCGCAACTTTCCAGGCAACCCCGGCCTGGTCGCTGACCGCAGCCGGTTACTATGACAAGAGCAAGAACGTCACGGTCGCCACCTTGGGTAACCTGGGTGACGGCACACGTTATGCACTGGTCGGCGTTGCGGAATATGCTTTGTCCAAACGGACCCAGGTCTACGGTACGGTGGATTACAACAAGGCTAAGAACGCAGCTTTGTCGGAACTGGTTGGCAGGGATAACGTGACTGGCGTCGCCGTCGGTATCCGTCACATTTTCTAAGCAAAGAAATCAGGCAATCACAAAAAAGCGCAGCTTCGGCTGCGCTTTTTTTTTTACACCCTTGCGAACGGCGCTGGCGTTGAAGCTGGCGCTATCATGCCGTCACGGATCTCGAATATTTCATCACCCAGCAAGGCCAGGTCGGCAGGGTCGTGGGTAATCACCATCATTGGCACGTTCAACTGCTTTTGCAGTTCGGACAATTCGCGCCGCATCCTGTCGCGCAAACTCAGATCCAGCGCGGAAAACGGCTCGTCCAGCAACAGGATATCCGGCTCCAGCACCAATGCCCTGGCCAGCGCCACGCGTTGCCGCTGGCCGCCCGACAACTGATGCGGATAGCTGTTGGCGGCGGCGCTCAATTCGAATGAGTCCAGCCATTTCTTTACTGCCGGATGATCGTGCGGATGGCGCAGGTTAAAGCTGCCCGAGCGTAAACCGAAAGCCACGTTCTGGGCTACGGTGAGGTGCGGAAACAGCGCATAGTCCTGGAACAGATAGGCGACCTTGCGCTGTTGCGGCGGCAGGCAAATACCTGTGACGCTATCGAATAAGGTGTTTTGCTTGAGGCGTATCAGGCCCTTGTCGGGCGTCAGCAAGCCGGCGATGGCCTGCAGGGTCAGGCTCTTGCCTGCGCCTGAGGGACCGTATAGCACCACCCGGTTGCTTTCGGTATGCAACGCGATGTCGAGATTGAAGCCTCGGTCATCGGCTTGTAAATGTTTGCTGATGCGGATTTCAATGTTCATGGGAAATCCATCATGATTGCCGGCGCTGGTGGCTTTTCGGTAACAGGCGGCCAGCGATCAGCAGCACCACAATGCAGGTGGCCGAGGTAATCAGTACCAGCAAGTTGGCGGTCTGGTCGTCGCCGGCTTGCACCGCTTCATAAATGGCTACCGATAAAGTCTGGGTGCGGCCCGGCAGATTGCCCGCGATCATCAGGGTGGCGCCGAATTCGCCCAGTGCACGGGCGAAGGCCAGCAGCACGCCTGCCAGGATGCCCTTGGACGCCAGCGGCAAGGTGACGCGGAAGAAGACGCCGGCCTCCGACACGCCCAGTACGCGGGCAGCATTTTCCAATTGCACATCAACATTTTCAAAAGCGGCGCGGGCCGATTTGAGTACCAGCGGGAAGGCGACGATGGTAGCGGCGATCACAGCGCCTTGCCAGGTGAATACCAGCTCGATGCCCATTTTGTCCAGCCAGGCGCCGAACACGCCGCGGCGGCCCAGCAGCACCAGCAGATAATAGCCAAGCACAGTCGGTGGCAATACCAGCGGCAGGGTCAGGATGGCGTCCACCAGGTCGCGCGCCGGCGAGCGCCAGCGCGACAAGCCATAGGCGGCAGCGACGCCGAGCACCATGTTAATCAAGGTCGCCCAGCCGGCAACTTTCAACGACAGTGTCAGGGCAACCCACACTCCGCTGTTCATGGTTTTTGTTTTCTATTCACTGCTTACCCTTGATGCTGTGCTGAAGAGCTTGACGATAACACTCAGCCATCAGGGTTTCAAGAAACCATAGCGCGCCAGTGTGGCCTGGCCGGTCGGTGACAGAACGTACGCGACGAATTTGGCTGCCATGTCAGCTTGCTTGGTATTGGCCGTGACGGCAATCGGGTAGCTGACTGCGGTTTGCGAAGGTACGCGCATTGCAACCTTGACCTTGTCCGGCATGACCGCCGCATCGGTAGAGAAAACGAAACCGGCTTCGACTTCGCCGCGCGCCACGTAATCCAGGCTTTGCCGTACGTTTTGCGCCGGCACGCCCTTGGCCGCAACGGCATCCCACAGGTTCGCGTGTTCCAGCGCAGCCTTGGTGTAACGGCCAACCGGCACCGAAGCCGGATTGCCGTAAGCGATGCGCTTGACCGCTGGCTGGGTCAGATCCTGCAGTTGCTGAATGTGCAGCTGGCTATCGGCAGGCACGATCAGCACGATCTGGTTATTCGCAAAATTCTTGCGGCTGCCGGCGACCACCGCTTTTTCAGCTTCGGCCTTGTTCATGGCTTCCTGGTCGGCGGAAGCAAATACGTCCGCCGGCGCGCCTTTGATGATTTGCTGCAGCAGGACGTCGGATGCCGCAAAGTTGAATATCACCTTGGTATCCGGATTGTGGGCTTCAAACGACTGGCCCAGGTCCTTGAACGCATTGGTCAGGCTGGCGGCGGCCGAAACTACCAGGTCGGCTGCATGCACTGCCGGCGTCAACAGCAGCAGAGGAAGGGTGCTAGTTAAAACGAGTCGTTTAAAACGATGCAACATCACAATATCTCCTGGACAACAAATGGCAAGGTGAAAGGCGAAATATATGGCAGGATACAGCGTGAGTCAACATATGGCGCATTAAATCTGGGCATGTCGCTCAATGTGAAGGTCGAAGCTGTCTACCCCGGGAACGAGGTGTGGATGGCTTCGACCGCAATGCTGCTGAGGCCTTTTACAGAAACGTGCTCGTTTGGCCTTTACAGTGGAATCACGCCAAGGAAAATGGCTACGCCAAGCAACGCAATCGAGAATCCCCACATCCAGAATATCGAATAACGTATGTGTTGCCCTATATCCAAATTTGCAAGTCCAAGGGCTAACCACAGCGCTGGAGAAAACGGACTGATAAAGGTTCCAACGACATTGCCGATGGCAAGCGCATAGACCGTGACGGAAGGTTCAACGGCATGCACGGAAACAATCTGCGAAACGATGGGGAGCAATCCAAAGTAATAAGCATCGGTACTGAGCACCAACTCCATCGGGAGGCCGAAGATGCCGAGAATTAGATGCAGGTGGGGCACAATCGCTGTGGGTAGCACCATCACAAGGTCTGTCGCCATGGATTTCAGCATGCCGCTGCCATCCATAATCCCCAGGAACGAGCCGGCAGCGAGAATAATCGCGCCCATCATCAGCGCGTTGGGGGCATGGGCCTTAATGCGTTCCATCTGCATTGGAAGCGACGGATAATTTACAAGCAGCGCCAACGACAAGCCGATCATGAATATATAAGCGGATGGCAAAAAACCTATAACCAATGAACTCAACACGCCTAAGAAGATGATGGAATTAAGCCAAATCAGTTTTGGCCGAAAAAGAGATTCATCCTCGTCAGGAAATTGGTTTTTTATATCTACATGCATGTCGACGGCGGCGTCGTCATTGTTAAGGCCCGCAGCAGAAATGCGGGATTTTTCCCTCAATCCTAAAAAAGCAGCGAGCATCACCAGGAGAACCGCACCGGCAATCTGCACACCTATCAGCGGCCGCCACAAGGTGCCTACTTCAATGCCGGTTGCTGCCGACGCTCGCCCTAACGGGCCCGCCCAAGGCAGCATGTTTAATATTCCTGCCCCCAAAGCCAGCACCATCAGCATCAGATAGGGACTCATTTTCAGTTTCTTATAGAGAGGCAAGAGTGCTGGAACGGTTAGCAAAAAGGTGGTCGCGCCGGCGCCATCGAGATGCGCAAGCATGCCTAACAGTGCTGTTCCTACTGTCACCGCAATGACGTTGCCCCGCGTCAGCGCAAGCATGCCGTTGATCATCGGCCTGAACAAACCAGTATCCTGCATGATGCCGAAAAAAGTGATTGCAAATATGAACATCGTCGCAACTTGCATCACCTTGCCAAGTCCTTGCGTGAAGAAAATACCTATCTCGGCCGGGCTGAAGCCGGCCAATATTGCGCCGAGTAAGGGAAAAAGAATCAAGCCGATGATCGGCGCACCTTTTCCCATAATTAAAAAAACAACGACAGACAGAATGGTTAGTATGCCCAATATGGTCAACAACGAAAGTCTCCTTCTTGATATGTAGAAAAGCTTTTTGATCTTTCTCGTACCTATCTCATCCACAGCTTTGGATAATGCTGTAGCGCAAGATTCAAAAAGCGATAAAAATACATTATAAAATCCTAATATTGATAATAAATAAATTATTTGCAATTTGAGTTGTCGTAAAACCAATTCGTTCCAAATTGGATTAGATTGTACTTAGCGTAAATATCCGAGTTGTTGCCGTCTCCTTGTTACAATCCCTCCTATGGCAAATTCCAAATCGATTCGGCTCAGGGTAATGCAGGGTGATGCAATCGCCTTCGGTCCAGGCAAGGCGGCGCTATTGCTCGCCATCCATCAAAGCGGTTCGATTTCTGGGGCAGCGCGCGCTATCGGCATGTCTTATCGCCGCGCCTGGTTGCTGGTGGAGGCAATGAACCAATGCTTCAAATCACCGCTGGTGGCGACCGCCACTGGCGGCGCCAAAGGCGGTGGCGCACAGGTCACGCCAATCGGGCATGAGATCATCGCCCGTTATCAAACCATGCAAATCAAGGCGGAAGCCGCGGTGGCTGCCGATATGGCGTATTTCGACGGGCTGATGGCCAGGTAAAGCGGCAGCATTCCAACCACATTCTCCTTGCCTTCACACACACCATGCTCCCACGTAGTACGCTCTTAAGATATCGGATTCGCCTGCAGCGGCAGTTTCATTTTTCGGAAAGCCACTCGATGCTGTTGTGGGCAGCGGTGGTCGGTTTCCTGGGGGCGGTGGCGACGGTGCTGTTCCGTGAATGCATCTACGGCTTGCAGTTGCTGCTGACTGGCCAGAGCGGCAGTTTTGTCGCCATGGCCAAAAGCTTGCCGTGGTCGATGCGGTTGTTGCTGCCGACCGCCGGCGGCCTGGTCGCCGGCGCCATCCTGGTGCTGGCAAAGCGCATGCCATCCAGCGCCACCTCGGACTACATGGAAGCGGTAGCGATTGGCGACGGGAATATTCCGGTGCGGCAGAGCCTGCTGCGCAGTTTGTCTTCGCTGGCGACGGTTGTTTCCGGCGGCTCGATCGGGCGCGAAGGCCCGATGGTGCAGCTGGCAGCGCTGGCGGCATCGCTGGTAGGGCGTGTCACGCACTTCAACCCGGCCCGCTTGCGTTTGCTGGTGGCGTGCGGTGCGGCGGCCGGGATCACCTCAGCCTACAACGCGCCGATTGCAGGCGCATTTTTTGTGACTGAAATCGTGCTGGGCGCGATTGTCATGGAGAGTTTCGGCCCGGTGGTGGTGGCATCGGTGGTCGCCAACATCACCATGCGCGAATTGCCCGGCTACCATCCAGCCTACGAGATGCCGCCGTTCCCGCCTATCGCCGGCATCGAGATTGTGTGGTTCGTATTGCTCGGCATCATGGCTGGTGTCGCAGCACCTCAATTCCTGCGTTTGCTGGGATTCTCCAAAAAATTGTTTACCAAGACGGCATTGCCGTTACCGCTGCGGCTGGGCCTGGGTGGTTTGCTGGTGGGATTGATTTCGGTCTGGGTGCCCGAGGTGTGGGGTAACGGCTATAGCGTGGTCAATTCGCTGCTGCATACGCCCTGGGTGTGGTGGAGCGTATTGTTGCTGCTGCTGCTGAAGGTGGTGGCCACCGCCATCACGACCGGCTCGGGCGCGGTCGGCGGCATTTTCACGCCGACATTGTTTGTCGGCGCCGCCATCGGATATCTGTTCGCACAAGTGCTGCACGTCGTGCTGCCAGGCACCACCTCGGCGCCGTTTGCCTATGCGATGGTGGGTATGGGCGCATTTCTGGCGGCGGCGACCAGTGCGCCGCTGATGGCGATCCTGATGATTTTCGAGATGACCTTGAGTTATCAGGTGGTGTTGCCGCTGATGTTGTCTTGCGTCGTGGCATATTTCATTGCGCGCAGCATCAACGGCGCCTCCATGTACGACATCACGATCAAGCGTAATCGCGACGCCCAAGAGCGGGTGCGCCTGCGCGGTATCCACATGAGCGAACTGATCCGGCCGGCGGATACCGTGTTGCCGCTGACAGCATCGTTTGCCGAGATCAGCGGGCTGTTCCTGAAATATCCGGTGAAATACATTTATATCGTCGACCAGCGCAATCGCTATTGCGGCGTGGTGGCCTTGCAAGACATTACTTCCTGCCTGCTGGAGAAGAGCGATACGCAAACGCGGGTGGCGGAAGATTTTGTGCGGCGCGAATTCCTGCATGTGGTGACGCCGGAGATGTCGCTGGGAGATGCTTTGCAGTCTTTCCTGGATCATCAGGGCGAGCGGCTGCCGGTAGTGCGCAGCCACGAGGATCCGGAATTGTTGGGAGCGGTCTACAAGACGTCCTTGCTGGATGCGTATTTCCGGCTGGACCGGGCGCAGGAACTGCATGCGTAGATCGTGCTGAGGGCGCACAAGTAATTGTGCGTTCGCGGGAATGACCAGGGCCATTGTTCATTTGTTTTTTTTGATAACTTTGTGACAATATTCCGCATAAATTTGCTATCCAGCCACTGCGCAACGGCAAGCTTTGCTCTATATTGGACGCCGGGCCGTCGGTTTTTCAAGACCAAACGGCCCGCAGCCAACAACAACTCTGAGGAGCATCAATGGAAATCCTGTGGACAATCGTCGTAGGTTTCGTGGTCGGCGTGATTGCTAAATTTCTTCATCCAGGAAGGGAGAACATGGGTTTTATCGTGACTACCTTGCTGGGTATCGCCGGTTCGTTTTTGGCAGGTTATGTCGGCCAGGCGCTGGGCTGGTATCACGCCGGCCAGGGTGCAGGCTTCATCGGCTCCATCATCGGCGCTTTCATCCTGTTGTTGATTTACGGCTTCGTCAAGGGCAAGGCAGCGAGCTGATGTTCGACAGGCTGCGTGGGCGTAAGCCAGCCAGGGCGGAAGCGGGAATCCTGATTCCCGCTTCCGAACATGCGCTGGATACGGCGCGCCAGCGCTGCCGGCAGATGGTGGCCAAGCGCGCGCTGCTGTCTGCGGGCGCTTCGGCGCTGCCGATCATGGGCGTCGATATCGCCGTCGATATTCATTTGCTGTCGCGCCTGATCGAAGACATCAATGCCGAATTCGGCATGACGCCGCAGCAGATCGAAAAACTCCAGCCCAAACTCAAGGTAGCCACCTATAGCACTATCGTCGGCCTCGGCAGCACCCTGGTAGGGCGGATGGTGACGCGTGAGCTGATGCTTAAAATCCTCACGCGCAGCGGCGTCAAGCTGGTATCGAAGAACGCTACCCGGCTGGTGCCCATCGCCGGCCAGATGGTGTCGGCGGCGATTGGCTTTTCTGCATTCCGGGCGATCGGAAACCGGCATATCGAAGCTTGCGTCAAGGTGGCGGAAGAGATGTTGAAAATGCAAGCTGAAATCGATTAATCGAATAGCTTTTTTCTTATCGATTGCTGGAATGATAGAATGCGGGTCGTTTGCGCACGGGGCGCTTTGTTGTACGCAGTTCCCAAGCCACCTCGCCGCACTTCTACACAGTAGCCGACCGGTTCTTTGATGTAGAGTGTGGCAACACACTTCACCACGATAGAGTTTCCTATGTTGAGTTACCGCCATGCCTTCCATGCGGGCAATCATGCCGATGTGCTGAAGCACTTGGTCACCATCCAGTTATTGCGCTACCTGGGCCAGAAAGATACCTCCTACATGGTCATCGACACCCATGCCGGCGCCGGCGTATATGCGCTGGATGGCGGTTATGCGTCGAAAAACGCCGAGTTCGAGACCGGTATCAGCCGCCTGTGGGACCGCAAGGATTTGCCGCCGGCGGTGGCGGAGTATGTGGACGTAGTGCGCCAGTTGAATCCCGACGGCAAGCTGCGTTACTACCCGGGCTCGCCGTATTGCGCCGATGCCATCATGCGTGAGCAGGATCGCCTGCGTCTGTTTGAGTTGCATCCGAGCGACGGCAAGATCCTGACCGATAATTTCCGCCGCCTGGAAGCCGAGCGCAACCCGCGCGGCAATGGCCGCGGCAAACGTGTCATGATCCACCTGGGCGATGGCTTCCTGGGCCTGAAGGCATTGCTGCCGCCGCCGTCGCGCCGTGGCCTGGTGCTGATCGACCCGCCGTATGAGGTCAAAGAAGATTACCGCCACGTCAAGAACACCATCGAAGATGCGCTGATCCGTTTTTCCACCGGCACCTATGCCGTCTGGTATCCGCTGTTGAACCGGATGGAGTCGCGCCAGATGCCGGACAAGCTGAAGCGTATGAAAGCCAACGGCTGGCTGAACGTCACGCTGACCGTGAAGACGCCATCGCCGGACGGTTTCGGCTTGCACAGCAGCGGCATGTTCGTGATCAACCCGCCGTGGACGCTGGAACCGATGCTGAAAGAATTGATGCCTTACCTGGTCAAGGTGCTGGGCACCGATTCCGGCGCCGGCTTTACGCTGGAATCGGGGCAGACCAAGGCAGTTGATACCGGTACTCGCCGCGTCTAAGACGGGATGCAGGGCGGGCTAATGTTCAGACTTCAGGTTTGAACGTCAGCACAGCGCCGTTCATGCAATAACGCAGGCCGGTGGGTTTCGGCCCATCATCAAATACATGGCCCAGATGGCCGCCGCAACGGCGGCAATGCACTTCGGTGCGCTTCATGCCGAACGTGGTGTCGGTTCTGGTGGCCACTGCATTTGGCAGCGGTTGCCAGAAGCTTGGCCAGCCGGTGCCGCTGTCGAATTTGTTCCTGGACGAAAAAGCCGCCAAATTGCAACCTGCGCAAAAATAGGTGCCGACGCGTTTCTCATGGTCGAGCGGACTGGAAAACGGCCGCTCGGTACCTTCCTGCCGCAAGATCGCATACTGGACTGCCGTCAGGCGTTGTTTCCATTCGGCATCGGTATGGGTGATTTCAAACGTTTCAGCGGCAAACCCCCGCCGCCCGAGGATTGCCAGGCCACCCGCCAACAGCGCGGCGCCAGCTCTCAAGATCATGTTGCGTCGGCTAACCATGAGCGCACCTCCTTCGGTTTTCAAATTGCGTCACATCGGTATACGAAAAAATAGGGGTTGTGGATGCAAAGGTCGATATTGCGCACGCTGTAATTCCAATCTAATCAAAAAGACGGATAATGCGAGTCCTGTTTTAATCGCCTCCGGATTTTTAGACTTCATATATGCACATTAATTAATTGATATGTATTTTTGTGTATATATGACAACAAAATAATGATAAATATAAAAGAATTTCACTCTGTCGCTAACCGCACACGCACGTTGCCATTGCCAGCCAGAAAAAAACTGTTGATTACACTGATTGCCGCAGCCACCGCCCACATGGCGCATGCGCACAGCATTTCCGATCAAAAAGAGACTGGGGAAAATGTATCCGGGCAGGCCGGGCAATCGCAAACCAAAGCAGACAACGCACCGACGTTGCCGACCATCACCGTAACCGGTGCCGGAACTGGCGCCGACAGTTATCGCAAAAGATCTGCGTCGATCGGGACATTCGGCGATGCTCCCTTGCTGGATACGCCGGCGTCGATTTCGGTCATCACCCGCAGCCAGCTGGATGACCAGCAGTCGCGTCTGTTGAGCGAAGTGGTGCGCAACGATGCCGCGGTCGGCGACAATTACGCACCGGTCGGCTACTACGAAAATTTCACCATACGCGGCTTTGCGCTGGATCTGGCGTCGAGTTACCAGATCAACGGCATGAGCATTGCCGGCGAACAGAATGTGGCGCTTGAAAACAAAGAGAGCGTCGAAATCCTGAAGGGCCTGGCCGGCCTGCAAAGCGGCATGGCGGCTCCCGGTGGCCTGATCAACTATGTGACCAAGCGTCCGGCCGATGTGCGCTCTGTCACGCTTGAGACCGACTCACGCGGTTCGCGTTACCTGGCGGCCGATATCGGCACCTTGTTCGGCGAGCAAAAGCAGTTCGGCATCCGCATCAACGCCGCCCACGAAAGCCTGCATTCGTATGTGAACGATGCCGACGGCGAGCGCAACTTCGCTTCCCTGGCCGCCGACTGGATAATCACACCACAGGCGCGGCTGCAGTTCGACGCCGAGTACCAACACCGCGAGCAACGCTCCGCACCGGGCTATCAGCTGCTGGGTGGCACGGTCATCCCAAGCAACGTTTCGCCGGAAAAACTGCTGGGCGCGCAACCGTGGGCCAAGCCGGTGACGATCAACTCGGTCAACCTGAACCTGCGCCTGGATCTTGACCTGACGCCTGACTGGCATGCCTATCTGGCGGCCAGCCGCAGCCGGGTGGTGATCGACGATAACTCGGCATTTCCGTATGGCTGCGGTTATGGCGCCACCTGCGGCGATGGCGGAACGCCAGCGCGTTATTTCAGTGCCGGCGGCGATTTCGATATCTACGATTATCGCTTCCCCGACGACACGCGGCGCAACGACCAGTTGCAGGCCGTGCTGCAAGGGCACCTGGATACCGGCAAGCTGCGTCACGACCTGACCTTTGGCGCGAGCATGTTCCGCCGCACCGTGGCGCAAAGCGATGGCGTCAATGAGTATGTCGGCAGCGACAATATCTATAACCCGAACCCGATCGTGTATGAACCGTCGCCGCTGACGCCGGATGCGTCCTATCTGCGCCTGGATAGCCGGCAGAAGGCTTTGTTTGCAGTCGATCGCCTCAGCTTCAATCCGCAATGGCAACTGATCGCCGGCGCCCGCCAGGTGTGGATGAATGAACGGGCGCTGGATGTTACCGGCGCGGCGACGCGCACCACGGAAAAATCATTGCTGTTGCCGCAGATCGCCCTGGTATACAAACCGCAGGCGGACCTTTCCCTGTACACCAGCTACAGCAAGGGTTTGACGATGGGCGGCCAGGCGCCGTGGTGGACCGAGAATGCCTATACCTTCTTGCCGCCGACCGTATCGCGCCAGGTCGAAGCCGGCGTCAAGTACGACTGGCGCGACCAGCTTAGCCTGAGCGCGGCGATATTCCAGATGACCAAGCCTTACGAATATCCGATGCCGGACGAGAATGGTTTCACCTATGTCCAGCAAGGGACCGAAACCCATCGCGGGATAGAGCTGAGCGCAGCCGGCCAGGTCACCAAACAGCTGCGGCTGACCGCCAGCATGGCCATGATCCAGGCACGCGCCGAGGACACTGGCACGCCGGCTTACGACGGCCATCAAGCCATCAATGTACCGCGGCTGCGCGCCGCCTTGTATGCAGCCTACACAGTGCCGCAGATTACCGGCCTGAGCGTGTTGGGCGGCTGGCAATACAGCGGCAGCAAAGCGGCCACGCGGGAAGGCAACGTCGACGTGCCGGCTTATTCTTTGTTCAATGCCGGCCTGCGTTACAAGACCAGCCTGTCGGGTCACCCAACGGTGGTGCGCCTGAGCGTGGATAATCTGTTCGACAAGCGTTACTGGAAAGATGTCGGCGAATATATCGGTGACGGCTATCTGCACCTGGGCGCACCACGTACGGCCCGCTTGTCGGTACAGTACGACTTTTGATCGGGATCAGGAACGCCGCATGAGCGACCCAAGACAAGATGACGCGACCGGCCAAGCCACGCCTGCGGTGATGAGCCACGGCATGGGCCTGGATGCGGTGGCGTCGAGCTGGCCGGCATTGACCCTGGATGAAGTAGCGCGGCTATTGCGCCACTATCCGCAGGTCGGCGCAGTCACGCACCTGAACTGGCATAGCCCGCGGCCGTTTTCCAGTGCTTGTGTAGCGGATACGGAATCGGGCCCGATATTTGTAAAGCGTTTGTTGCGGGTGATCCGGACCGCTGACGAATTGATGGATGAGCACCGTTTCATGGCGCATCTGCGGCAGCACGGAATGGCGGTCAGCGAGGTATTGCAAGCCGGCGACGGCAACACGGCCCATGCCGACGGCGACTGGACCTACGAGGTGCAGCGCGCCGGGCAGGGCGTTGACCGTTATCGCGATGCGACCTCATGGACTCCTTTCGTCAATACTGCGGATGCGGCTGCGGCAGGCAGCGCGCTGGCACGGCTGCATCTCGCTGCGCGCGGTTACGATGCACCTGCGCGCAGCATCAAATTGCTGGCGTCGGGCTTTACCCTGTTCAATACTGAAGATCCGCAAGAAGTGTTGAGCCGGATCGGGGATTACATACAGGAGCGGCCAGCATTGGCAGACTACCTGGCACGGCGTGACTGGCAACAGGAAGTGACGCGCGTGCTGTTGCCGTTCCATGCGCGCTTAAGTCCCATGCTGCGTGGCTTGACACCGTTATGGACGCATAACGACTGGCATGCTTCCAATTTGCTGTGGCAAGCGCACGGACCGGCTGCGGTAACAACGGTGCTTGATTTCGGGCTGGCCGACCGTACCTGCGCCATCTACGATCTTGCCATCGCCATCGAGCGCAATCTGATCGCATGGCTGGCGTTGCCATCAACTGCAGGCAATCAACGCGGTCTGATACATATCGATCAGCTGGACGCCATGTTCGATGCTTACGAGGCGGTACGGCCATTATCAGCGCCGGAAGCGGCTGCTTTGCCAGCATTGCTACCATTGGTGCATACTGAATTTGCGCTGTCGGAGCTGGCTTATTTCCATGGCGTGCAGAAATCCGCCGAGAACTCGGCGCTGGCCTACGATAATTATTTCCTCGGTCATGCCGAGTGGTTTAATAGCGATGCCGGCCAATATCTGCTGGATCATCTGCAGCGGCGTAGCGACCGCAACAGCAGCCATAAAAACAATCCACAGGAGTCCTGATGTCAGGTTTGGAAATCGTTGCAGTCATCATCAGCGCCCTGGCAGTCTGGCTGACTGCGCGCCGCCATTTGTGGTGCTGGCCGATCGGCCTGGTCTCGGTGCTGTTGTATGCACGCATATTCCTGGACGCTAAGCTGTATTCGGACTTGCTGCTGCAACTGATCTTTGCGGTCATGCAGTTGTACGGCTGGTGGCAGTGGAGCCGGACCGTGCCGGGCCAGGATAATAGCCAGCCAGACAACCATCACATTCAACCGCAACGTTTGCCGAAATCCGGCTTGGTAGCTGGCTTGATGGCCGGAGCGTTAGGCAGCGTAGTGCTGGGTTACGTCATGGCCAGTTTTACCGATGCGCACATCCCGTGGCTGGATTCGGCGCTGACCAGCTTCAGCCTGGTGGCCCAGTTCTGGATGGCGCGTAAATATATCGCCAACTGGTGGCTATGGATCGCGGTCGACATCATCTATGTCGGCGTATATATCTATAAGGACCTGAACCTGACCGCGGGTTTGTACGCCGCGTTCATCGTGCTTGCCGTCATCGGCTTGCGCAACTGGCAGCGGCAACTGGCCGGCAATCAGCCGGCGGCTGCCGCCGCAGCTTAGTCGCAATCGCCACGCCTAAACGGCCTTCACGCCCAGGTTCTGTGCCCATGCCAGCGCCGAAAGATGCGCATGGTTGACTTCCGTCGGGCTGATCTTCAGCGAGCTGGCCAACGGCGCGACCAATGGTGAGTTCAGCTCGCAAGCTTCGGCCAGTGCGACATACGGGCCATACGGCCCGGAACGTGTCAACAGCGCTGCAGCCACATGGTCGGATAGTTTGATGTTGGCGAGAACCTCCTCCATGCTGACGCCCAGCAGACGGTCCAGCAGCGAAAAGATGCCGGCCACAAACAGGTTTTCCGATTCGCCCTTAGGCAGGTATTTTTGTCCGAGCAACTCGGAGAAGCGCCCGCGAACGATCGCCGTTTCCATCAGCACCGGCGAATACCCGCTGCTGCTGGCAGTCGCCAATAACAAGGACAGCCATTGAAACAGCGCTTCGTAGCCCAGCAAGGCGAGGGCGGCGCGCAGTGATTGCACTTCCGTTTTCAAACCGAACGCAGCGGAATTGATGAAGCGCAGCAGTGCATAAGACAGACTCGGATCGCGTTTGAAGATTTCTTCAATTTTTTGCAGATTCCCGTTCTGGGCGACCAGGTTCATGATTTGCACAATACTTTGCTGAGCCGGATTCAAGCCCGTAGCGCGTTTGCCCGGACGTGGCGTCAGGTGCAGCTTGCCGATGAAAGCATCGAGTCCCAGCATGGCGCAAGCGTCATAGTCCTGCCAGTTGCTGACCGGCCGGCCGACCATGCGTAACGACGATTTTTTAAGCGCAGCGTAGCGGCGTGCCTGCGCCGCGAAATCGCCGGCGGAAAATCGTACTTCAAGATGTGAGATGTCGGCGGGGAGTGCGGCGCCGGCCAGCTCTGCGTCACGCAGCGATATGCCATAGCCTTCGGCGCGCAAGGTGTTTACCGTAGCCAAGGTGTCGGGATCGGCCAGGTCGCTGTGCTTGAGAGTCAGCACGATGCTTGCCGCCGGCATTCTTTTGATCGCCTCGCTTTTGAGCAGGGTCGGGGATACCTCGAGGAACAGCAATTTATTGCCCAGCAACCAACCGGTTTTCTTGTCATTCAGCTGATCGGCGACGAAACCCAGCAAAGCAAGCAAATCATATTCATTCGTCTGCTCATCGGCATCGTCGGCTTCCTGCCAGGTGAGGTCGTAACCGACAACGACTTGTTTCGGATCAAGTAAAGGTTCTCGAACTATGAAATTTTCGTGGCGCATCTTGGATTTTTATAGTGGATGGTGGTGGATGCTACAAAATCAATTTTCCTAAACAGAGTTAACGGCTGCTTTTTTAAAAAATTAAGCCGATAACTTGAATTTCAGGAAAATGTGCCACGACCACTATAAAAAACGGATCTTCACGGATTACCGATAGGTAACCTCGGAATTAAGAAAGAAGGAGGGTGGGCACGCTTTTGTGCCCACGCGGGACCTAAATCCCGACGACTGCTTAATGTTTTGCTAATGCGGCGCGCTGGTGCAGCAAGGTCAGCCAGCGCTCGCCGCACTCGGCATCGCTGATGCACAGCGCGTAGTCGGTGACGGTGCGGGCAGCGCGTTCCAGCAACTGGATATCCGCTTCATGCTGGCGTGCGACGTGCGGATCTTCCAGGAATAATACGCGCCGGCATTGCTGGCGATCCAGGATCAATTCGGCTATCTGGGCATCGCCGCCCAACGGGCCGCTGAGGAACGGCTTTACCCAGTTGCGCCCGGCTTCCTCGCCTTTGATTTTTTGCGCCAGCTTATTGAGCAGGCTACCGGTGGTGCCGGTGGCGCAGCGAAATGCAAACTGGTCGAGCAGCGGGAAATGACGTTCCGCGATGTCCAGCATCCGTTCCTTCATGGCGTCGTGGGCAATCAACGCGATGCCTTCCTGCCCCAGGTTGAAAGTCGGGTCGAGCGCTGGATTCGGTGCGGCGCCGGCGGCCATGCCTTCCAGTTCCAGCCATTCGCGGGCGCCGGCCAGCGTCGATAAAAACGGTTTCCCGTGAATCACGCATTGCCGCTTCAAAGCTACCGCTTCCGGAAAAGTCGACGACGGATCAACCGGATCCATCAGGTAGATCACCGCATCCAGGGTGCGCGCCAGATCGGCGTCGACCACCCGCGATACCAGTTTCATCAGGCCGCCGTGACGGCCGTAAGGGAAGCGTTCGATGTGCGGATAGTCAGTGAGCAAACCGAGCTGCTGCATGGCGTCCAGCGTGCGCCCGACGACGATCAGTTGCGGCTTCAGTTGCTGCTCGATGAGATGACGGCTGCCCGTGAGCAGCTGCGCCAGCGCCGAATCGGGGCCGTGCTGATGGCTACGGCTGGTGGCGAGGCCGATCCTGAACGGAGCGGAAGAGGCATAGCGGGAAGAATTGGCAGGCATATGACGGAATCTGGAGTCAGAACGGGCAACATTGCACCAGCCCGACTTTACCATACCGCCATGCAAGAAAAGCCATGTAAAAGCTATGTTCGGTAGTCAATTCGGCAGTCGCAGTGCAATTGGAACTACAATATCATCTATGAATAAGGCATTTGTAAAAGAATCTGACGGCGATGACGACGATCTGGAATTCGGACTGCCGCCGATCCCGCCCGGCACCAAGAATTACATGACGCCGGAAGGCTATCAACGCATGAAAGACGAGCTGTTGCGTCTGATTGATGTGGATCGGCCGGAAGTGGTGCGGATCGTTTCCTGGGCGGCTTCGAACGGCGACCGTTCCGAAAACGGCGATTATATTTATGGTAAGCGGAGGCTGCGTGAAATCGACCGCCGCATCCGCTTTTTAACCAAGCGCCTGGATCTGGCCGAAGTGGTTGATCCGAGCGTGCATCATGGCCGCGACCAGGTGTTTTTTGGCGCCACGGTGACTTATCAGAATCACGCTGGTGAAGAGCATACGGTGACCATAGTCGGCATCGATGAATTAGATCCCTTGCATGGCAAGATCAGCTGGATTTCTCCGGTGGCGCGGGCGTTGACCAAGGCGCATGAAGGTGAGAGCGTGACCTTGATGACGCCGGCGGGGCTGGATGAGCTGGAAATATTGGTGGTTAGTTATCCTGAATCGTAGGGTGGCCACGCAGTGACCACCCTATGTTCTTTATCTTCTTTGATATTGCTGAGCGCCGAACAGGATCTCGCGCGCTTTGTCGTCGGTCAGCGGCTTGCGGGCCGAGGCTAGCACTTCGACGCCACGCTTGACCGCGGGGCGTTCGCTGATCGTATCGAACCAGGCTTTCAGATGCGGAAAATCGCTCAGCTCCACGCCCTGGTTTTTCCAGGAGCGAAGCCACGGGAAAGTGGCGATGTCGGCAATCGTATATTCATTGCCGGCGAGGTAAGGGTGTTGTGACAATTGCTTGTCGATCACGCCGTAGATGCGCTTGGCTTCGTTGGTATAGCGATTGATGGCGTACTCTATCTTTTCCGGCGCGTAGATGCGGAAATGGTGAGTCTGGCCCAGCATCGGCCCGACTCCGCCCATCTGGAACATCAGCCATTGCAGGGTATTGAATTTTTCGCGGTCGGTATGGCCTAGGAACTTGCCGCTCTTGCCGGCCAGGTAAACCAGGATCGCGCCCGATTCAAAAAGAGATATCGGCTTGCCATCGGGGCCGTCGGCATCGACGATTGCCGGGATCTTGTTGTTGGGCGAAATCGACAGGAAGTCAGGTTTGAACTGGTCGCCGGCGCCGATATCGACTGCGTGCGCGCGATAGGGCAGGCCCAGTTCTTCCAGCAGGATGTGTACCTTGTGACCGTTCGGTGTGGCCCAGCTATAGACATCGATCATGACTCTTTCCTTTTTTTATGTGTTCAGATTTTCGTCAGGCGCTGCAGCGCCTGCTGCAAGGTCTGGTCTTGTTTGGCGAAGCAGAAACGGACGATACCCGATTCGCGCGGAGACTGATAGAACGCCGATACCGGAATTGCGGCAACGCCGATTTCAGAAGTCAGCCAGATCGCGAAGTCGGCCTCGCTCAACGATGAGATGGCGGAGTAATCGACGCACAGAAAATAGGTGCCGTCGGCGGGTAGCAGTTTAAAGCGCGTTTGCTTCAACCCATCGCGAAACAGGTCGCGCTTGTGTTGATAAAACGCCGGCAGTTCCAGGTAGGGCGCGGGATTTTGCATGTATTGCGCAATGCCATGCTGCACCGGCGTATTGACGGTGAAAACATTGTATTGATGGACTTTACGGAATTCCGCGGAAAGCGCCGGCGGCGCCGCCACATAGCCGATTTTCCAGCCGGTGACGTGGTAAGTCTTGCCAAAGCTGGAGACGACAAACGCGCGCGCTGCGAGCTCGGGGTGGCGGCAAATCGATTCGTGGCGCAGGCCGTCGAACACCATGTGCTCATAGACTTCATCTGACAGGATCAGGATTCCAGTTCCGCGCACGATATCTTTCAGCGCTTCGATATCGGCCAGGGTCAGGACGCTGCCGGTCGGATTGTGCGGCGAGTTGATCATGATCATGCGGGTACGCGGGCTGACTGCCGCGGCAATTTGATCCCACGGTATGGCGTAACCATCGGCGCTCAATGTCATTTGCACCAGCACTGGCTTGCCGCCGGCCAGTTCGATGGCCGGCACGTAGCTGTCGTACGCCGGTTCAATCACGATCACTTCGTCGCCCGCATGCACCGAGCACATGATGGCGGTCAGCAAGCCTTGGGTGGCGCCGGCGGTGACGGTGATATCGGTGGCCGGATCGTAGCTGTAGCCGTACAGTTTTTCGATTTTAGCGGCGATGGCCTGGCGCAAAGCCGGCACACCTGCCATCGGCGGGTACTGGTTGAAGCCGTTCTTCATGGCGTCGCTAACCGCATCGACCAAGACCGGATCGCAATCGAAATCGGGGAATCCTTGCCCCAGGTTCACCGCCGATTTTTCACTGGCGAGTGTCGACATCACCGTAAAAATAGTGGTGCCGACCTTCGGGAGTTTGGATTGGAGCTGCTTGGCAGCGCGGTCTGCGGCAACGTCGCCGCCGGGAATTCTTAAATCACGGTTCATCTGCTATTAATCTCGGTGTCTGTCTGAATCTCGCATTTTAGCGTTTTGTCCGAGACTGCACAGCCTGCAGCGAATTCCTGAGAGTTAAGTATGGGTGACGGCCTGCGTGCCCCATGCCTGCGGCGGAATGATGGCGAAAAGGCCAATCTTTGCCGTCTTGCGCGCCAGTTTCAGCAAGGCTTTGTCTTTTGTGATCAAGGTGGTCGCGTGAGCACCGAGCGCCAGTTCGAGGAATTTCTGGTCGTCCCGATCCGTGCAGATGGGCAGGCGGATATCGGTACGCGGCGTCAGCGCGTCGGCTTCCAGGCAGGTGATCAACGCATCGAATTCGGCATTGAAGGCAGGCCGGGTGTCGTCGGTGATGGGAAGATGCGAATAATGCAACACCATTTGCCATTCCTGGCGGCAGTCGGCGCGGGTAACCGCTTCGACTGCGCCGCTTTGCAATGCCGCCATCAAGCCTGCCCAGCGCGGATCGCGGAAAACAAACAGATCGAGGCAGACATTGGTGTCGATGACGATACGTGGTTTGTCAATGCGGCTGTTTGGGGCTACGGGTAGTTCAGCGGGCAGTTCAGAATTCATGCGGATTTCCATCAATCGGTAGTCCGCATTTTACCTCGGCTGCCAGTCCGGCAAATCATCTTCCAGCAAGAGCGAGAAAGTGGCGGCGAAGTGGTGCACGTCGCCAGGCCAGCGGGCCGAGACGTAATTACCGTTTTGCACAACGAAAGCGGGACGGAGGTCGCGGTCGGTATCACGGAACAAGCCGCTGCTTTTGCGAAAGTAATCCGGCACGCCGGGTTCGGCATCGATGAAATCACCAGGTTGCGCCAGGGCGCGTGTCACTTCGGCCTGGACGCTGCGATAGCCGGCTGCTTCGCCGTCCTGCTCGCCATAGGTGCGGTAGTAGGCCGGATCCCAGAAGCGGCCGCAGAACTTCATCAAGGTCCAGGCGCTGCGCTCCAGCTTCCAGGTCAGCGCCGTGGTTATGCGGCCATGCAAAACAGATTTTCCGCTGCGCGGCGACAGGCTGCGGGCAGCCAGGACGACGCCGTGGCAGATAGCGGCCACCGGTTTGCCGCTGTCGAAGAAAGCCCCGGTGAATTGCTGCAGCGGCTGGCTTTCCAGGTAAGCCAGCATGCCGCTCGCACGGTGGCCACCGGGAAGCAGCAAGCCGTCATAGTGGGCGACTTCAAGCTCGTTATAAGCCAGCGGCGCCTGGAATGCACGGTCGGCTTCAAGCGCAGCATAGTCGGCGCGCGCCGAGGCATTGGCACGCAGTATCAACCCCAGCAATTTGATTTTCCTGAGCAGCGGTATCCAGCCCCAGGCATCCAGGCCTTCGCCGGACAGCATCATTGGATCGGCCGTGGCCGCTTTGCCGTCGGGTGTGGCGAACATCACCTTGTGCCCGCGTGAAGTCAGGATGCGCCAGGAAACGGCCACTTCGCTCGGATCGAAATCCAGGTTGGGAATCGGAATCAGGACAATTTTTTGCGTCGCATTCATTTCGGAATCAGCTCAAATTCGGGTTCGGTAGACAATTATCGTCCTTATGCTTATGCTCCCATGCTACAGCTAAATTCTCATTCTCAAGGAAAAACAAAGGCCATGAAAGTTCTTGAAACAGAGCGTCTGATTTTACGTACCTTGAATCAGGACGATGCCGATTTCTATCTGAAGCTGGTGACCCAGCCTGCGTGGCTGCGGTTCATCGGCGACCGCGGCATAAGAACGGTGGAGGCGGCACGCGCGGCGATCTTGAGCGGGCCGATGGCGGCGCAAGAGCGTTATGGATTCAGTTTCTATATGACGGAATTGAAAGACGAAGCGCTGCCGATAGGCATATGCGGGCTGATCAAAAGAGATACTTTGCCGGACGTCGATATCGGCTACGCCTTCTTGCCGGAGTTCTGGGGCAAGGGCTATGCCTACGAGGCTGCATCGGCAGTGCTGGAGCATGGCAAGGGTACTTGCGGCCTGCAGCGAATCGTCGCCATTACCGCGCCCGACAATCATCAATCGATCAAAGTGCTGGAAAAAATCGGCCTGAAGTTTGAAAAAATGCTGCAGCTGAAGGATGACGGTTCGGAGACGAAATTGTTTGGTAGTCAATTTTAATCCCGCTGGCCCGGGTGAGGAGCGCCACCGGCGTTAGCGTGCTATGGTAAGGACTCGCGATGTCATTTGTTGTCATTTCGGGAGGCGTACATGAAGCTGATCGAGCCGGACGAAAAGAATGCTTTCCATGCGATCTTGGCGGCGCAGAATCTGGCTGCCGATGATTTTGAATTGCATGAGGTGGACACCACGGATCCCAAAACCGATGAGATATTCGCGCTCACCGGCTTTGTCACGGTCAGCAGGAAATCCACCGGCCGCAAAAAACAATATCCGACCGGAGACGGTTCGATCTGGGTAGCTGAATTCGAGCGTGACCTGTCGGAAGGTGCTTTCGACTGAGTCAGGCTGAGTCTCGGTAGTAGTTGCCGGCGGCGGCATCGCCAGCGCCGAAATGTTTGTTTCGGTATCATTGCGGACATTCTTCTGTTTATTTGGATGTCACATGCTGATTGTTTTGTCGCCCGCAAAATCCCTTGATTACAGTACCCCCAGCACGACCGAAACGCACACCACCCCGGATTTCATCGACCATTCAGCAGAGTTGATCAGCGTTTTGACGCAGCTTTCGCCAGCCCAGATCGGCAGCATGATGAAGATCTCCGATCCGCTGGCGCAACTGAACACGGCGCGTTTTGCATCGTGGTCGAAGAAATTCACCAGCAGTAATTCCAAGCAAGCGATCATGGCCTTCAATGGCGACGTCTACGAAGGTCTGGATGCGGCCTCCCTGAACACTACCCAGCTGAACTATGCGCAGAGCCGCATCCGGATTCTGTCGGGTTTGTACGGTGTGTTGCGGCCGCTGGACCGGATGCAGCCATATCGGCTGGAAATGGGCACCAGCCTGGCCAATCCGCGCGGCAAGAATCTCTACGCCTTCTGGGGCGATACGGTGACCCAGGCGCTAAACCAGCAACTCCGGCAGTTAAGCCAGCAAAAGGCCGATACGCTGGTAAACCTGGCATCTGAGGAGTATTTCAAGGTGGTCCGGCCGCAGGTTCTTGACGCCAACATTGTCACTCCGGTATTCGAGGATTGGAAAAACGGCAAGTACAAGATTATTTCCTTTTATGCTAAACGGGCGCGCGGCATGATGGCGCGCTATGCGGCATTGAACAAAATCACCAATGCGGAGAAGCTCAAGGCCTTCGACTTGGGCGGTTATCAATATGTCCCGCAGGATTCCGATAGCGGTCGCTGGATGTTTCGCCGGCGCCTGGCAGAATAGGCGTCCGGAATCCGTATCGTTGTGTATCGTTGTGCTACGCGTCGCTCTGAGTTGAATCGAACAAAGGATCAAAATGGCTGCCACCGACCTTGCCGCACTTGCCGTCAGTTACCAGGATATCGTCGCCGCAGCTAAGCGCCTTGAGGGCGTGGCGCGCCGGACGCCGGTACTGACTTCCGGCCAGGCCGACCACCAGGCAGATGCCAGTATCTTCTTCAAATGCGAAAATTTTCAGCGGGTAGGGGCGTTCAAGTTTCGTGGCGCGTATAACGCCATCAGCTGCCTCAGCGAGGAACAAAAGCAGCGCGGCGTGGTGGCATTCTCATCCGGCAACCATGCGCAAGGCATGGCGCTGGCGGCGCGCATGCTGGGTGTGCATGCAACCATCGTCATGCCCGGCAACGCGCCGGCAATGAAGCTGGCAGCGACACGTGAATATGGCGCCGAGATCATTCTGTACGATCGCGAACGCGAAGACCGGGAAGTGATAGCCGCGCGTCTTTCGGATGAGCGCGGCTGTGCGGTGATTCCAGCCTATGATCATCCCGACGTGATTGCCGGCCAGGGCACGGCGGCGAAAGAACTGTTCGATACCGTCGGGCCGCTCGATTATTTGTTCGTGTGTACGGGCGGCGGCGGGTTGCTATCCGGCTGCGCCATCGCCGCGGCGCACCTGTCCCCCGGTTGCATCGTGATCGGCGTCGAGCCGGAGGCGGGCAACGACGCGCAGCAATCATTGCGAACTGGCAATATCGTACATATCCCGGTGCCGGACACGATTGCCGACGGCGCCCAAACGCAGCATATCGGCAAGCTGGTTTTGCCGATTCTACAAGCATATGTAAAAGACATCATTACCGTGAGCGACGATCAGTTGCGCACGCAAATGCGTTTTTTTGCCGAACGGATGAAGATCGTGGTCGAGCCGGCCGGTTGCCTCGCTGCCGCCGCGGTGATGCATCGGGCGTTGGCGTTTTCGGGCGCAAAAGTCGGTGTAATAGTGAGCGGCGGCAATGTTGATATGGCACTTTTTGCAAGTAGTGTTGCTGCTGCGAAAGCATTTTCTTGAGTTGCCCGGTGCTAAACCGATGCTGTCAGTCCGTAGTTCGTCTGTAAAATCGGCGGCCATATATTTCTTGCCGGTTTGACCGCTTTCCCCCCGACGCGTTAGAATGCCGGGTTATTGAAAACCTAGGCCTTGGTAAATATGCGTCGTAAACTTGTAGCGGGTAACTGGAAAATGAATGGCAGTCTGGTTGCCAATGCTGCATTGATGGCAGAAATCAAGGCTGGCCTGACAGCGCCGGCTTGCGATATCGCCTTGTGCGTACCCGCACCTTATTTCGCACAATGCCAGGCTAAACTTGCCGGATCGGCAATTGCTTGGGGTGCACAAGACGTTTCCGCGCACGTCGCAGGTGCTTATACCGGTGAAGTGGCCGTTAGCATGTTGCAGGATTTTGCATGTCAGTACGCAATCGTCGGCCATTCCGAGCGGCGCGCTTATCACGCTGAAAGCGATGCGCTGGTGGCGCAGAAGGCAGTACGTGCTTTACAGGCTGGCGTTACACCTATTGTCTGCGTCGGCGAAACCTTGGCTGAGCGTGAAGCCGGCCAGACCGACGCGGTAGTGGGTCGGCAGCTGGCAGCGGTGCTGGATGTGCTGGATGCAGTTGATCTGGCGAAGATCGTGGTGGCGTACGAGCCGGTGTGGGCAATTGGCACCGGCAAGACGGCGACACCGCAGATGGCGCAAGATGTGCACCTGGCCTTGCGTGGCAAGCTGGCCGAGAAGAATCCTGCAGCTGCAGTCGAGGTGAAGATTTTGTATGGCGGTAGCATGAAGCCCGATAACGCGGTTGAGTTGCTGGCCATGCCGGATATAGATGGTGGTTTGATCGGTGGTGCAGCATTGAAGTCGGTTGATTTTCTGGCGATTGTCGCTGCAGCCGGATAGTCCGGATTTGGTAATTTAGTAAAAACAAAGATTCATAAAGAATCACAAAGAATCAACTCTCATTGGAAATCATTAAATGAACACAGTATTTAACATCATTGTCATCGTTCAGGTGTTGTCGGCGTTGACGATTATCGGCCTTGTGCTTCTTCAGCATGGCAAGGGCGCCGATATGGGTGCCGCTTTCGGCTCAGGCGCCTCGGGTAGCCTGTTTGGTGCTACCGGTTCTTCGAATTTTCTTTCGAAGTCGACTGGTCTGGCGGCAGCGATTTTCTTTATCGCGACATTGGCATTGGTATATTTGGGTAATCATCGTTCGGCAGTTACCGGCGGCGTGATGGAAAATCTGCCGGCAGCTTCGGCGCCAGCACCGGCGGCAGCAATTCCAGCGACATCGGCAGAGCCTGTTCCAGCTTCTGCAGCTGCTTCCGGATCGGCTAGTGCGGCTGCTTCCGTGCCTGCACCATCGACCGGCAGCGCGCAGTCGAATCAAATTCCTAAATAAGTAGTGTTTCAGAGTGAAATTGCTGACTTTTAACTCGATTGTGCATTGAACAAAAGTACCAAATCAGGTTAAAATAGTCGCTTATGCCGACGTGGTGAAATTGGTAGACACGCTATCTTGAGGGGGTAGTGGCGAAAGCTGTGCGAGTTCGAGTCTCGCCGTCGGCACCAAAGAATATGAGGCCAGCAACGGTTGCCCCTGCGCTGGCTTTTTGTCGAGGAACTTGTGGCGTGGTTTGCCGGATTGGGGGCGTCAGGTTTGAGAATTCAAACCGGCAAATCATTCTGCAAAGGGCCTGCTGGGGAGTGGTTGGATAACTTTCCCGTAGTCCCGAATGTTCAAACTACTGGCGCAAAATCGTGAACCTCGAAAATTATTTTCCCGTCCTGCTGTTTATTCTGATCGGTATCGCGGTTGGCATCGCCCCGCAAGTACTTGGTCGTGTACTTGGGCCGCATCGGCCCGACTCCCAAAAAACTTCTCCATACGAATGCGGTTTTGAAGCATTCGAAGATGCGCGCATGAAATTCGATGTGCGTTATTACCTTGTCGCCATTTTGTTCATTTTGTTCGATCTGGAAACCGCATTTTTCTTCCCGTGGGGGGTTGCCATGCGCGACCTCGGTTGGCAGGGCTTTATCACGATGATGGTGTTTATCGCTGAATTCGTGGTGGGCTTCTGGTATATCTGGAAACGCGGCGCTCTGGATTGGGAGTAAGCCATGTCTATTGAAGGTGTATTGAACGAAGGCTTTGTCACCACTACGGCTGACAAACTGATCAACTGGACCCGCACCGGCTCTTTGTGGCCGATGACGTTCGGTCTGGCCTGCTGTGCCGTTGAAATGATGCATGCCGGCGCCTCGCGCTACGACATGGACCGCTTTGGTGTAATCTTCCGGCCGTCGCCACGTCAGTCCGATGTGATGATCGTGGCAGGGACGTTGTGCAACAAGATGGCGCCCGCCTTGCGTAAGGTGTACGACCAGATGCCGGAGCCGCGTTGGGTGATTTCCATGGGCTCCTGCGCCAATGGCGGTGGTTACTATCACTATTCGTATTCGGTGGTGCGCGGTTGCGACCGCATCGTGCCGGTCGATATTTACGTTCCTGGTTGCCCGCCGACTGCGGAAGCACTGTTGTACGGCATCATCCAGCTGCAAAACAAGATTCGCCGCACCAATACGATTGCGCGTTAAGAGAGCACCATGACGACCAAACTGGAAACCCTGGAAGCCGCCGTGCGCAATGCGCTTGGCGACGACCTTCAAAGTCTGACCGTGGCCTTTGGCGAGATCACGATCGTGGTCAAGGCTTCGAATTACCTGTCAGCGATGCGCGTCCTGCGCGATCACGCCGATACCCGTTTTGAAGAACTGATCGACCTCTGCGGCGTCGATTATTCGACCTATGGCGACGGTATCTGGGAAGGCGCCCGTTTTGCGGCGGTTTCGCATTTGCTGTCGATCGAACACAACTGGCGCCTGCGCGTCCGCGTGTTTGCACCGGACGACGAAATGCCGATGCTGGCCTCGCTGACCGATATCTGGGCCTCGGCCAACTGGTATGAGCGTGAAGCTTTCGACTTCTTCGGCATCCTGTTCGAGGGTCACAACGACTTGCGCCGCATCCTCACCGACTACGGCTTTATCGGCCATCCGTTCCGCAAGGATTTCCCGGTATCGGGTTATGTCGAGATGCGCTATGACGCTGAGCAAAAACGCGTAATTTATCAACCCGTAACGATCGATCCGCGCGAGATTACGCCGCGGGTGATTCGTGAAGAACATTACGGGATCAAATAATGGCAGAAATTAAGAACTACACGCTGAATTTCGGTCCGCAGCATCCGGCCGCGCATGGTGTTTTGCGCCTGGTGCTGGAGTTGGATGGTGAAGTGATCCAGCGTGCCGACCCGCATATCGGCTTGCTGCACCGTGGCACCGAGAAGTTGGCAGAGCAGAAAACCTACCTGCAGTCAGTGCCTTACATGGATCGCCTCGACTATGTGTCGATGATGTGTAACGAGCATGGCTACGTGATGGCTATCGAACGTTTGCTCGGTCTTGAGGTTCCATTGCGCGCACAGTACATCCGCGTCATGTTCGATGAAATCACGCGTCTGCTGAATCACCTGATGTGGATCGGCGCACATGCGCTGGACGTCGGTGCGATGGCGGTGCTGCTGTACGCATTCCGCGAACGTGAAGATTTGATGGATTGCTACGAAGCCGTTTCCGGCGCCCGTATGCATGCCGCCTATTATCGTCCGGGCGGCGTTTATCGCGATCTGCCGGATACCATGCCGCAGCACAAGGCATCGCTGGTACGCAATGCAAAAGCCATCAATGCCCTGAACGAAAATCGCCAGGGTTCGTTGCTGGACTTCATCGAAGATTTCACCGTGCGTTTCCCGAAATACGTGGATGAGTACGAGACTTTGCTGACCGATAACCGTATCTGGAAACAGCGTCTGGTCGGCATCGGTGTGGTATCGCCAGAGCGCGCCAAGGCGATGGGCTTTACCGGCGCGATGCTGCGCGGTTCCGGCGTTGAGTGGGATTTGCGCAAGAAGCAGCCGTACGAAGTGTATGACTTGCTCGACTTCGATATCCCGGTCGGCAAGAACGGCGATTGCTATGACCGTTACCTGGTGCGGGTTGAAGAAATGCGCCAGTCCAACCGGATTATCAAGCAATGCGTAGAATGGCTGCGCAACAACGGCGGTCCTGTGATGACAACCAACCACAAGGTTGCGCCATCGTCGCGGGTCGACATGAAATCCAACATGGAAGAGCTGATCCATCACTTCAAGCTCTTCACTGAAGGATTCCACGTGCCGCCGGGCGAAGCTTACGCAGCAGTGGAGCATCCAAAGGGCGAATTCGGCGTGTATATCGTGTCGGATGGCGCCAACAAGCCGTACCGCTTGAAAATCCGTGCACCTGGCTTCCCGCATTTGCAGGGTTTGAACGAAATGGCCAAGGGCCACATGATTGCCGATGCCGTTACCATCATCGGTACGCAAGACATCGTTTTCGGTGAAATTGACCGTTAAGTCTGTGCTTTTGAGTCTGCCTGAATTTGCTTTAGCCTGCAGTTAGCAATCACGTTTGTTACGCATGTCAAAGCATTTCAAATTGCATTTCAAATGGAATTTCAAATATTAACTACTCGCGCAAAACACCGCGCACGAATGGCCAACACATGTTGTTAAGTCAAGATACATACAAAAAAATCGATCGCGAAGTAGCGAAATTCCCCGCCGACCAGAAACAGTCGGCGGTGATGGCCGCTCTGGCGATTGCACAGGATGAAAAGGGCTGGCTGGCGCCGGAAACCATGCAGGATGTCGCGGATTACCTCGGCATGCCGGCTATCGCGGTGCAGGAAGTCGCGACCTTTTACAACATGTACAACACCAAGCCGGTCGGCAAGCACAAGATCAGCATCTGCACCAATCTGCCATGCCAGTTGTCCGGCGGCGATCGGGCGGCGGAGCATCTGAAGCACAAGCTCGGCATCGGTTTCCGTGAAACCACCGCAGACGGCCAGTTCACCCTGGTTGAGGGCGAGTGCATGGGCGCTTGCGGTGATGCGCCGGTACTGCTGGTCAATAACAAACGCATGTGTAGCTGGATGTCGAACGAAAAGATTGACGGCTTGTTGGCGGAACTCAGTGAGGTAACCCCTAAATGACCAGTTTGCACAATCGTCATATCAATCCGCTGATCCTGGCTAACCTGGACGGCGACAACTGGCACTACGCCGATTACGTCAAGCGCGGCGGCTATACCGCCCTCAAGCGCATCCTCTCCGAAGGCGTCACGCCGGAACAAGTCATCGCTGAACTGAAAGCCGGTTCGCTGCGCGGCCGCGGCGGTGCAGGTTTCCCGACTGGCCTCAAGTGGAGCTTCATGCCGCGCCAGTTCCCGGGACAAAAATACCTGGTCTGCAATACCGATGAGGGCGAGCCTGGCACGTTCAAGGATCGCGACATCATTCGCTACAATCCGCATTCGCTGATTGAAGGCATGGCCATCGGCGCTTACGCCATGGGCATCTCGGTCGGCTACAACTACATCCACGGCGAAATCTGGTCCGGCTACGAGCGCTTTGAAGAAGCGCTGGAAGAGGCGCGTGCCGCCGGTGCGCTGGGCGACAAGATTTTCGGCAGCGAATTCAACTTCCAGTTGCATGCATTCCACGGTTACGGCGCTTACATCTGCGGCGAAGAAACCGCATTGCTGGAGTCGCTCGAAGGCAAGAAGGGCCAACCGCGCTTCAAACCACCGTTCCCGGCCAGTTTCGGCCTGTACGGCAAGCCGACCACGATCAACAATACCGAGACCTTCGCAGCCGTGCCGTTCCTGCTGAACATGGGCGGTGAAGCCTATGCAGCACTGGGCAAGCCGAACAACGGCGGCACCAAGATCTTCTCGATCTCGGGCGACGTCGAGCGGCCGGGCAATTACGAGGTGCCGCTGGGCACGCCGTTTGCCAAGCTGATGGAACTGGCTGGCGGCATGCGCGGCGGTAAAAAGATCAAGGCTGTGATCCCTGGCGGTTCGTCCGCACCGGTGATCCGGGGCGAGATCATGATGGATACGGATCTCGATTACGATTCGATCGCCAAGGCCGGCTCGATGCTCGGTTCAGGCGCTGTGATCGTGATGGACGAAACGCGCTGCATGGTGAAATCGCTGCTGCGCCTGTCGTACTTCTATTTTGAAGAATCCTGCGGCCAGTGCACGCCATGCCGTGAAGGTACGGGCTGGCTGTATCGCCTGGTGCATCGCATTGAAACCGGACACGGCCGTCCGGAAGACATGGATCTGCTGGATACGGTAGCAGGCAACATCATGGGCCGCACCATTTGTGCGCTCGGTGATGCGGCGGCGATGCCGGTGCGCGGTTTCCTGAAGAATTATCGCGAAGAATTTGAATATCACATCGAGCATAAACACTGCTTGGTGCCGGCATACGTTTAAGCCTGCGCAAGCAGCGTGCAAACACTTAGGCAAGAAAAGCAAAAGCCATGGTTGAAATCGAAATAGACGGCAAGAAAGTGGAAGTCCAAGAGGGCAGCATGGTAATGGATGCTGCCAACAAGATTGGTACTTACATTCCACATTTCTGCTATCACAAAAAACTCTCCATCGCGGCCAACTGCCGCATGTGCCTGGTCGAGGTGGAAAAAGCGCCGAAGCCCCTGCCTGCCTGCGCCACTCCGGTGACTGCCGGCATGATCGTGCGCACCAGCAGCGAAAAGGCGACGACTGCGCAAAAGAGCGTGATGGAATTCCTGCTGATTAATCATCCGCTGGATTGCCCGATCTGCGATCAGGGCGGCGAATGCCAGTTGCAGGATCTGGCGGTCGGTTACGGTAAATCGTCTTCCCGCTACGAAGAAGAGAAGCGTGTCGTGGCTCCGAAAGATGCCGGACCGCTGATCTCGATGCAGGAAATGTCCCGTTGCATCCAATGCACCCGCTGCGTCCGTTTTGGCCAGGAAATCGCCGGGGTGATGGAATTCGGCATGGTTGGTCGCGGCGAACACTCCGAGATCACTACCTTCGTCGGCAAGACTGTCAACTCCGAACTGTCCGGCAACATGATCGATCTGTGCCCGGTCGGCGCATTGACATCGAAGCCATTCCGTTACAGCGCCCGTACCTGGGAATTGTCGCGCCGCAAATCGGTCAGCCCGCATGATGGCCTGGGCGCCAACCTGGTGGTGCAAGTCAAATCCGGCAAGGTGATGCGCGTGCTGCCGCTGGAAAACAACGATGTCAACGAATGCTGGCTGTCGGACAAGGACCGCTTCGCCTACGAAGGCTTGAACAGCGCCGAGCGCCTGACCAAGCCGATGCTCAAGCAAGACGGTAAATGGCAGGAAGTCGAATGGCAAACTGCGCTGGAATATGTGGCGCACGGTTTGCGCAACATTCGCCATGAGCATGGTGCTGACGCGATTGCCGCTGTCGGTACGCCGTATTCGACGCTGGAAGAATTGTCGCTGCTGCAAAAAGTAGTGCGTGGCCTGGGTTCGGAAAATATCGATTTCCGCCTGCGGCAATCCGATTTCGCCCTGGATGGCAAAGTCATGCCATGGCTCGGTATGTCGATCAACGAATTCGCACAGCTGGATCGCGCTTTCATCATCGGCTCGTTCCTGCGCAAGGATCATCCGCTGTTGTCGGCCCGCCTGCGCCTCGGCGTCAAGCGCGGCGCCAAGCTGAGCATCCTGCATGCAACCGACGACGATTTGCTGATGCCGGTCGCTAACAAGATGATTGCTGCACCGTCGGCATGGTTGTCGGTATTGGGTCAGGTGGCGGTGGCTGTGGCGCAAGCCAAGAGCATCGCAGCGCCTGCCGGCTTCGAGAATGTCGAAGCGTCTGCTGAAGCCAAGCAAACCGCTGCCAGCCTGCTGTCCGGCGCTGCGAAAGCGGTAATGCTCGGTAACGCAGCGGCACAGCATCCACAAGCGTCGCAACTGCACGCTTTGGCGCAATGGATTGCACAGCAGACTGATGCCAAGTTCGGCTACATGACCGAGGCTGGTAATACTGTCGGCGGTTATTGGGCGAATGCCTTGCCAGCCGCTGGCAAGGGGCGCAATGCACAACAAATTTTCGCGCAGCCGCACAAGGCTTATGTGTTGCTGAATGCAGAGCCGGAGCTGGATAGTTTCGACCCGCAAGTCGCTGTTGCAGCGCTGAAGCAGGCCGAGATGGTCGTGACTTTGTCCGCATACAAGCACGGCGCTGACTACGCAGACGTGTTGCTGCCGATTGCACCATTCACCGAAACTTCCGGCACTTTCGTCAATTGCGAAGGTCGTGCCCAAAGCTTTAACGGTACTGTCCGTCCAATGGGCGATGCCCGCCCGGCCTGGAAAGTATTGCGCGTACTGGGTAACCTGCTGGGCCTGACCGGTTTCGATTACGACACTTCCGAAGCGATTCGCGATGAGGTGCTGGGTACCGGTGAAGTTGCTGAAGCCAACTTGTCAGCTCGTCTGAACAACTTCAGCGATCTGGCGCCGCAAGCTGCGGCTCAGGCTGCGAATGGCGGTTTGGAGCGCATTGCCGATGTGCCTATCTATTTTGCTGACGCCGTAGTGCGTCGTGCGGCATCGTTGCAGGAAACCGTTGACGGCCAGGCGCCGCAAGCATGGTTGTCGGCAGCGCTGGCGGCAAAACTGGGTGTCGCTGCTGGCGATCGGGTTAATCTCAAACAAGGGCAGGGCGCTGCTGCGCTGACCGCGGCGATTGATCCTTCGCTGCCGGAAAATGTGGTGCGGGTAGCCGCTTCGCATGCCTCGACCGCAGCCTTGGGTACGATGTTTGGTTCTATCGTAGTGGAGAAAGCATGATGGATCATTTCATCGCCGCCATCAATGCCACTGGTGCCGATTGGTTCGGTTTCCTCTGGCCGCTGATCTGGAATCTGATCAAGATCATCGTCGTCGTCGTGCCGCTGTTGTTGTGCGTGGCTTACATGACTTACTGGGAGCGCAAACTGATCGGCTGGATGCATATCCGCCTCGGCCCTAACCGGGTCGGTCCCGCCGGTTTGCTGCAGCCGATCGCCGATGCCCTCAAGCTGCTGTTGAAGGAAGTCACCTTGCCGGCACGCGCCAACAAGGTACTGTTCTTCATCGCACCGATCATGACCATCATGCCGGCTTTGGCTGCATGGGCAGTGGTGCCGTTCGGTCCGGAAACTGTTTTGGCTAACGTCAACGCCGGCCTGCTGTTTGTGATGGCCATCACTTCGATGGAAGTCTACGGTGTGATCATTGCCGGCTGGGCCTCCAACTCCAAGTATGCGTTCCTCGGCGCGATGCGTGCTTCGGCGCAGATGGTGTCCTACGAAATTTCGATGGGCTTTGCCCTGGTCATCGTGCTGATGGTGTCGGGCAGCCTGAACCTGACCGAGATCGTGATGTCGCAAAGTAAAGGCTACTTCTACGATCACGGCGTCGGCTTGTTGTCGTGGAACTGGTTGTCGCTGCTGCCGGTGTTCGTGATTTACTTTATTTCGGGGATTGCCGAAACCAACCGTCACCCGTTCGACGTGGTGGAAGGCGAATCGGAAATCGTTGCCGGTCACATGATCGAGTACTCGGGTATGTCGTTCGCGATGTTCTTCCTGGCCGAATACGCCAACATGATCCTGATCTCGATCCTGGCAACGTTGCTGTTCCTGGGTGGCTGGGCATCGCCGCTGGCAATGCTGGACTGGATTCCAGGCTGGATCTGGCTCGGCGCGAAGACCTTCTTCATGCTGTCGCTGTTCATCTGGGTACGCGCTTCGTTCCCGCGCTATCGCTATGACCAGATCATGCGTTTAGGCTGGAAAGTATTTATCCCGTTGGTTCTCACCTATCTGGTGATCGTCGCTGCCTGGATTCAAAGTCCGTGGAATATCTGGAAGTAATGGAAGGTTTAGTGTAAATGGAAGCCATCAAGGATTTTTTCGGCAGTTTAATGCTGCTGGAGTTGCTCAAAGGGCTGCGGCTGACTGGCCGCTACCTGTTCGCACGCAAGATTACGGTGCTGTTCCCGGAAGAGAAGACACCGCAGTCGCCACGTTTCCGCGGCTTGCATGCGCTGCGTCGCTACCCGAACGGCGAAGAGCGTTGCATCGCCTGCAAATTGTGTGAAGCGGTTTGCCCGGCAATGGCGATCACGATCGAGTCCGAGCAGCGTGAAGACGGTTCGCGCCGCACCACGCGCTACGATATCGATCTGACCAAATGTATTTTCTGTGGTTTCTGCGAGGAGTCTTGCCCGGTCGATTCGATCGTCGAGACCCACATCCTGGAATATCACGGTGAAAAACGTGGCGATCTGTACTACACCAAGGAAATGCTGCTGGCGGTGGGCGATCGTTACGAACCTGAAATTGCTGCGGCACGCGCTGCGGATGCTGCATACCGCTAATTGTTTGATTAGTTGGGGATGGTGTAATTCGAGAGTGTAGTTCGATACAAGGTTAGCCTTGGCGAGTCTCAAACGCCGTCCCACAATTTGTTTATAGGCCATTATGGAATTTAAGACCTTCTTGTTCTACGCGTTTTCGGTGGTGCTGGTAATCGCCGCCTTACGCGTAATTACCGCACGCAACCCGGTGCATGCCGCGCTGTTCCTGGTGTTGTCGTTTTTCTCTGCGGCCGGCATCTGGATGCTGTTGAAAGCGGAATTCCTGTCCATCGTGCTGGTGCTGGTGTATGTCGGCGCGGTGATGGTGCTGTTCTTGTTCGTGGTGATGATGCTGGATATTAACCTGGACAAGATGCGAGAAGGATTCTGGGGGTATTTCCCGGTGGCGGCGACAGTCGGTACGGTCATCGTGCTGGAAATGGCTGCCGTCATATTCCACGGTTTCCAAGGTTCCGACGCCGACGTTCCTGCGGCCTCGGCCAATATCGGCACCACCAAGGCGCTGGGTATGCTGATCTACACTGAATACGTGTACGCCTTTGAAATTGCCGCAGTCGTGCTGCTGGTGGCGATTGTCGCCGCCGTCGCCCTGACGTTGCGTCGCCGCAAAGACACCAAGTATTTCTCACCTTCTGCTGCAGTCAAGGTCAAGAGCACCGACCGGGTTCGCATCGTGAAGATGAAATCGGAAGCCAAGGTCGACCCGGTTGCGCCTGCAAATCCTGCCAACCAGGCTGCACCAGCGGCACCACAAAAATAACAAGGACGCAATATGGCACTTTCGCTCGCTCACTATCTGATCCTTGGCGCGATCCTGTTTTCGATCGGTATCGTCGGCATTTTCCTGAACCGTAAAAACCTCATCGTATTGATGATGGCAATCGAATTGATGCTGTTGGCGGTGAACATCAACTTCATCGCATTTTCGTATTACCTGGGTGATGCGGCCGGACAGATTTTCGTTTTCTTTATCCTCACCGTAGCAGCTGCCGAAGCGGCGATTGGCCTGGCAATCCTGGTAGCGTTGTTCCGTAACCTGGACACCATCAACGTGGAAGACCTGGACAGCCTTAAGGGCTAAGCGGTTTGTCCTGGCAAGCTCAGGCTTGCCAGGACAGGTAGATAAAGAATACACAGACACATAACGAATAAAGATAAGGTTCATCATGGCGGGGCAACTTAACCCACAATTACTTCTTGCCGTACCGTTGGCGCCTCTGGCTGGCGCTGCGATCGCGGGCTTATTCGGTACCAAATTCTTCGGCAACCTGGTCGGTCGCAAGACTTCGCACACGGTGACGATCCTGGGCGTGCTGATCGCCCTGATCATTTCCGTACAGACCTTGCTGCAGGTGATCGACGGCGCCACGTTCAACGGTACCTTGTACACCTGGATGACGGTAGGCGGCGTCAAGCTGGAGATCGGCTTCCTGGTCGACAGCCTGACCGCGATGATGATGTGCGTGGTGACCTTTGTCTCGCTGATGGTGCATATCTATACCATCGGCTACATGAAAGACGACGAGGGTTATAACCGTTTCTTCGCTTATATCTCCCTGTTCACGTTCTCGATGCTGATGCTGGTCATGAGCAACAACTTCCTGCAGCTGTTCTTCGGCTGGGAAGCGGTGGGCCTGGTGTCGTATCTGCTGATCGGTTTCTGGTACACCCGTCCGACAGCGATTTTCGCCAACATGAAAGCGTTCCTGGTCAACCGGGTCGGCGACTTTGGTTTCATCTTGGGCATCGGTTTGCTGCTGGCGTATTCCGGCTCGATGAACTACACCGAAGTATTCGCGCAAAGTGGCGCGCTGGCGCAACTGACCCTGCCGGGCAGCGACTGGATGTTGCTGACCGTAGCCTGTATCTGCCTGTTCATCGGCGCGATGGGTAAGTCGGCCCAGTTCCCGTTGCACGTCTGGCTGCCGGATTCGATGGAAGGCCCGACCCCGATTTCCGCACTGATCCACGCCGCGACCATGGTGACCGCCGGCATTTTCATGGTGACCCGCATGTCGCCGCTGTTCGAG